>Ga0315336_1000181_pt1 | contig 254222 bp, 213 predicted proteins | sample ASW5metaG_FD_204512 | JGI IMG/M metagenome (GOLD analysis project Ga0315336, IMG submission 204512) | Ammonia-oxidizing marine archaeal communities from Monterey Bay, California, United States - ASW #5 | ecosystem: Environmental > Aquatic > Marine > Intertidal zone | place: USA: California... | reverse complement strand
GAAAAAGACTTCAGGAAATTGACTGAACGTGAACACCCGGAGTACAAACTCCGGTGGGTGATGCGTTAAGAAAAAGGGTGTTCACGTTCAGCCAGAATGGGCGTTCACGTTCGCCGGAATATGCAGCGCAAGGAATGCCTCAATGTGATTGCTCATATCCCTGTGATTGTCTCCGATTTGGCTTTTAATTCAGCCGCCCGCTCAGTGACAAGCTCGGGGTGATAAACCGGGTTGCGTTGATCAATCAGCTTATGCCCTCCCTCGAAAATTTTCGTATGGTCGATAACCACATCACGGCCTTCTCGGCAGATGGTATATATCTGATCCATTTCCTTGCCGATCTTGAGGGTGACCTCAGGCGGCGCAGCCACTATTAGCTGCAGACCAATCTCTTTCAGAAAGGCAACGGCACCACTGGCGTTCCCGCCATCCATATTGTTGAACGCTTCATCCAGGAGAACCAGAGAGGCACCGCGAGGTGAGTTTTCACGGATCTTGTAAACATTCATGAAGCTCGCCGCCAAGGCGATATAGGCGGGAGTCTGCTTCTCGCCGCCTGAACCGATGCTTTGCATTTCGGTTACCCGGCGCTCTTCACCCGTTTTGGGATTACGCATTTTCATATCGTATTGGAAGAACGAGCGGTAATCCCTGATCTCATTAATCAGGTCATCCCCAGAAATCAGAGCCTCTTTCAGCAGTTCTAGGGCCGGATGCTCGGAATCTTTCTCGAACAAGGTGCCAACCAACTCGGCCTGCTCCCTATCCACGGTTGTTATGTATTCGTAAACAGTGGCCAGGCTCTCGGTCTCACGGAGCTTGAAGTGAAAGCTGTAGATGTTGTCGTGGAAAGGAATTCTCTTGAGAACACTGTTGAGCTGCTGAAAGGTGTACCGCATCTGATCAAAGCGGTTTTGAAGTTCCCCAACGATGATGCCTCGGAAATTCATTTCCATTTTCTCAGCAGCTTCCTGAGCGGCGTGTCGATGATCCAGTAGCTGAGCAGCAAGGATACGATCCACCCAATCGGCGCAATCGGTCTTAATGAGACGGTAAGCTTCAGGGTCATCGCCCTCAAGCTTGGCTGCCTCAAGAAGCTCGGCCCGATTGGCAATGTCTTCTGAAAAAGCATTGGTGAATTCGATCACCTTTTCACGCAGATTTCCGCGTGACGTCAGCTCTTTTTCCCGTGCAGTCTGTCTTCCCCTATCCGCCTCATTTCGAATCAGTGCGTAGCGACCCTCAGTACTCTCATGTTTCTGTTCATAGGCTTCCCAGCGTTCCAGCGCCTTATTCGTGTCGTGCAATTCAGATGCCTCTGTCTTGCGGCGTTGCTCTTGGGCCCTCTCCAGTAAAGGACGAATCTGCTCCAAGTCAGCTTTCAGGGTCTTGATGGCCTCCTCTGCCTGTAGTTTGTCGTTTCTTGCCTGTGTGATTTTTTCATTGCAGTCATAATAGTCCTGGTCAGCCCTCTCTTTGGCGGCCTTAAGACGCTCATCTTCAGAGGTAAGAGGTTGCAGCTGCTCCCTTGCACGAGAGAGAGTTTGCTCACAGGCTGCTAGGCTTTGACTTTGCTCTTGCAGCGCGAGGGCGCCATCGGTGACCCCCGCACAAAAGCCCGCCCACTGACGGTTAAGCTTGCTCAGCGTTGTCGCCGGGCCATTAAACCTGGCTACTCGCCGGGCCAGGCTATCAAGCTCTTTTTCCAGCCGCTCCAGCTGCTGAGCTTTGGCATGTTTACCAATCAGCAGACCGTCAATTTGAGAGGTGCCGCCAATCGTTGCGCCGCCAGCCGTTAAACCGGAGGCCATCAGTGCTTTACGTTCGCGCCTGAGTTCGTCGCGGGTCGCGGCCATCTTGGTTCGATCCAAGATGATGTTCATGAAGCCCCGAGCTACCGGGTCCTGGGTTTCGATCAGTGTTGAGACCATTCCTGTAGTAGGAGATTTGTTTTCGCGCAAGGCTAGATCTGGGTTGATAAGGCGTGCTCGCCTGATGCGCGGGCTTTGTTTCTGAGTGGCTTCGTAGATTTCAAGTGCGTGACCAAAATCTTCTGTTGCAACTACGAGAGCTTCACGATTCGGCCCGAGATAGGATTCAACAGCTTCTTGCCACTCTGAATTGGTGATCTCGCATACATCACAGACGGGCACCGCCTGAATACCCTTCTGCTTCAATAGTTCAATGGTTAGGCTGGTTGACGCATGAATGTCTGAAAGCCCCTTCTTCAACCTTTCAACTCGCGATTGAAGTGCTGCGCCATCATCCTTGATTTGTTTCAGTTCATGGCTGACATGTTTATCTGCCGTTTCGAGCCGTGTGGAAATTTCATCCAAGACCGGCCTAGCATCTAGAAGAGCCGCAGTGACCGTGGCGGTATTTTCGTGATCTGATGGACTGAGACTGGCAATGTCAGCGCGGGCGAGAAGATCGGAACATTCGGTCCACCGCTCCACCAGTTGTTCAAAACTGACAATGTCTAGAGTGTCAGCAAAGCGTTGGCGGCTGATATCACCCACCGCTTCTCTGAGGGAGGTGTTTAGCTCAGCGAAACGGGTAGTTGCATCCGTGACATTTTCCTGTGCCGCCTCGACGGTTTTACTCAGACTTGCGGCGTCTGAGTTTTGCCATGCGATCAGAGCGTCCTCGTGACGCTGTTTAAGCTCAGGCAGTCGAGGGGTTTGTTGCTTAATCGTCCGTTCTGCTTCATCAAGCTTGTCTAGCTGCTGATCCAGACGGTCCTCTAGACCGCTGTTTCGTTCATCAAGCCGGGCTACTTCAGCCTCTTGTGTGACCCATAACTCAAAGTGAGCATCAGTCCGGTGCTTCGTCACCTTATCTGTTTCAGTGATCAAAGCTTCACGAGCCAGTTTGTGACTCTCGGCGCGCGCGATTTCATCCTCAATGCGGCGGTGCTCAAGCAGATCCTCACGAAGCTGCTCTGTTTCTATGGGTTCGGGTGGCAAAATGAAATCGCGGATAAACGAATCAATCGGACTATCCATCTTCAACTGCAACGCACTGGACAATGTTTTGACCAGCATCTCGGGCTCAATTTTCCCGCTGCGCGTTTGATCAACCGACATCATCTCGGCGAACTTTTCGCGCATAATCCTTGCCCCGTCGATCATCTCGTAACTCATCGAACCCCGGCACTCTTTGGCGGTCGACTTCATACGATCAACAAATTCACGCCACGGTAAAAAAGTGTCCTCCGAGGATAAAAGGTCTACTTCCGAGACATGGCGCCCTTTGATGATGTGACCACGAGTTTCAATGCTGGCCGATTGCTGAGTAGCGTGGATAGAGACCCCAAACGAATAGGGCTGCTGGTGGTGGTCGTACCAATTCAGAAAAATGTAGGTATTGGCACTCTCCCGCTCGAAAGTGGTGACATCGTTTTCCTTGAATTCGCCCAGGGCGTAGCTTCTGGCTGAGCGTCCCGATGCTTTTCCATCAGAGGCTGCGTTGTAGCTAATACGCCTTTGATCTCCCCCCATCAGAACAAACTGGATAGCATCAAATATCGTTGTTTTCCCGGCCCCATTCTCACCCGACAAGAGAGATGCGGCTACACCCACATCCAGGGTTTCCAGATCCAAGAGATACCACTGTGCAAAAACAAAATTTTGAAGGAAATGCGCTGGCATTGGGTTATTCGGCGTTGTCATCAGACGCCTCCGCAGGGTCAGTGGTCAGGTGTGACTCATCTCCGGGTTCTGAGTCTGTACCGGAGCTGTTCATGAAGCTTTCAAGCGATCCAAGAAAGGCCGGGCCTACCACTCGCGTTATATTGGGCAACACCGTCACATCAGGAAGCTTGGTGTCCGGATCTCTGGGCCCAAGTTCAATGATGCCCCTCTTTCGAAGGGTATCTAGGGCCTCGGTGGTAGCGGTCAGTATCGGTCTTTCACCTTTAACTTGCTCATACTGATTAAGCAGCTCCACGGTTGGCGGCGTGACGCGGCCAAGTTCCGTGCGCCCCATCGAGGCCTCAGTGTCATACATTTTGCGCAGTATCAGCAGAAAAACGGTGGCCGTGACATCCAGCTGGCTTCCAGTGCCTCTGGGCAGCACCCCCACATACCCAAAATTGCGGTCGTAATACCAGTCCATGTCCAGTGCATCGAATAGCTTATGGAAGTATGTGCCATTGTCCTCGCAGACTTTGAAGTGCTCTTTCTGCCCTCGCTTACCTTTCCAAGCCCACTGCTTCTGGAGCAGGTAGGCAGCTGTTTTTCGAAGAGTGTCGGCGTAGTCGTCGGAGTTTCGCGACGCAATTTCTTTTAGCTCTCTCAGCACAATGTCATTAATCATTTCGTGATGTCTCCGAGAAGGCCTGTCTGGCGATAATCAATCGACGACCGGCCATGTATTCAAGCTGTGTCCATTCCTGCTCATCGAAGGTAACGCTGTACTCAGCTAACAGGGGATAAAGAGCGTGGGTTTTGGAAACACCTTGCGCCAACAAGCGCAGGTGCAACGCTGCCATCATGTCGTCCGCAGTCTTGATGGTCAGGTCATCAGTGGTCATCTGAGCTCGGTCGCCCATATTTGTCTCAATAAAGCTCACCACACGGTCAGGGTCATATCTCTGGAAGTGAATGTGCTCTTGTTTGAGCTGGTTATAGGCTCGCTTTTCCCACAGGGGCTTGGATTGCCTGCGAACCGTTGCGACCGCCGGTACCGATTTCGCCTTAGGTTTGGCCAAACGGCTTTCGGAGAGCAGTTTTTCACTGATCAGTGGACTGGGCAGGGCTTTAATCGATTCATCCCGCCCAATAAGGCCGAGTATATCCTCGATTTGTTGGCCTATATTGCTGGGGGTGTGCACGGTGTATTTTATTCTCTCGTGCATTCGACGGGTAATGCGCCGCGCATAGTCCTGTGTTTTTTTGAACAATGGCTCAATACCGTCAAACGCATTGCTAAGTCGATCCAGATCAGCCTCGACCGTCTCAGTCGAGGGATGCGCTATATCGTCCCGCTGATATGCCTTAGCACACACCTCCAGCCGCTCTGGATTGAACCGTATATCACTTACCAACTTGCGAATTCTGCTGGCATGAAGGTTGGGGTTGCCCTTCAACGCGAGTTTTTCAATGTTAGGCAGAAATAGCTCACCCAGGTACTCTTCAAAGTAGAAATTGAAGTTCCCACTGCCCGGCGCGTCTCCGCCACTAATCACATGGTGTATTTCGCGAATATTGCCCACGAGGGCTCTGAGGCGGTTGAGGAAGCCTTCCATGTCATCCGTTGCTTTCCGGATCAGAGATCCATTGGCCGGATCCTTAACTACTTCGGCAAGATTAGAGCGCACCGACAAGCAAACCACACCAAGGGATGGGTGTTCAGCGCCCATACTCCTGAGGAATTGCAGTAGTCGCCTACCTTCTTGAGCCATCCAGACCACATAGCGGTATCCGCTTTCGAGCTCTTCCCGGATCCATCCTGTATCGCGCAACCGGTAGTAAACATACTGTTCTGGAGTTTGCGGGGTGGTTACTGCCTCACCTGATTCGATTTCCAGGCGTAAGTGACTATTGGCGATGTAGTCGCGAAGAAAAACTCTCACCTGTTGTGGCGTCGGCTCATCCGCCAGCTGCGCCGGATCAAGGAACGCATCGAGCTCTACTAACAGGTCGAGCATTGATCGCCCATTATCTCCAGCGATTGCTTTGAACAGATTGGTGTTAAGTGTGGCGAAACTCACCGACGCACCCCTTAAAGATTGGCACCCGGACTCGCCGGGTAGTGTCTATTTTATACACCCCTATATTTAATATGGGTAGATGATATTTATACAGTATTGGCTTAAACTTGCGGACAGACGAACGCAATCAGTAGCTGAAGGGCCCTGCCATGCAGTATTTGCAGTACATAAAACCTGCGATCACCGCAGATACTAGCACTCTGTCCGCAACGAATCTGGCGGGTCGGCGAATTGAGGCCGGGGCGTTCTCGCACTCACAGTGGCTGCGCTTGTGCTTCATCGAACGTCAATTGTTGTGGGAGCGGCGGCTGACCACGACCATGCTGATGGAAACGTTTGGAATTTCCCGGCCTCAGGCTCAAAAAGACATCAAGCTTTATCAGCAGCTCGCTCCAAAAGCGACGAAACCCTACCAGCTGGGTATTCCCTACCATCAGCCAACGGAGGGCTTTGAGCCGGTACTGTTATCGGGAGAAGAACTGCAGTGGCAGTCAATTGAAGATTACGCCCCGCCCAACGCTGGGCACGCCACAGAAATGCCCATGCTAGAGCGCAGGCATAATTTGCCTGTTCTGGCTCGATTGTTGTCGGCTATTGAGCACCAGCGGTCCATCGATGCTGTGATCGCAACAATGAACTCCCCGAAGGGACGTGTCAGGCGATTAACTCCGACAGCTGTGGCCTTCGTTAACAACCGTTACCACGTTCGTGCCTTTTGCTGGGATCACATGGGTTATAGAGACTTCCTTATCGGCCGCTTCATGAGCAATCCGGAAGTGGTTAATGCATCAAGGAGCGATAAGGGATTGGGCGAAAATGCGCCCGCTTTCGAGCGGTGCAACGGAGTACCACCTAAAGAAGATACCGATTGGGAACAGATGGTTGAGCTTGAGTTGAAGCCGAACCCACACCTAGGCGGTGAGCAGCAGTCATTAATCTCGTCTGATTATGAGTTGGAAGAAGGGGGCACCTGGAAACGGATCACCCTTCGCAAACCCTTGATCGGGTACTTCCTCGTCGACAATCGCATTCCTTCGAGTGAGGTCGAATACGATATGGCTGTGCAAGAGAATCCCAGAGCTTGGCCTGTCTTTGCCTATACAATCCACTCAAATAGGCCTGCGCATGAGATTGGGTTCAAATCTGACTAAGCCGACAATCGCCGGCTTACTCCAGTCCCGAACAGTGCCCAGATGCCAGCGACATTTCTGTGCCCTAAGTCGCCTCTGGATGCACCCAGAGGGTGTGAGGAAGCTGCCGCCCGGTTCAGCAGAACAACAACTTAGGTGTTACAGAATGGGGTAAATGGCCTTGCTCAAGATCTCGAACGCGAAATCAATCTGGTCTTTATTCTGCTCTTCAGAGCGTATCCATCGAACCTCTATACCAGCATAGTTCGCCCAATCCAGGGCCTGTTTGAACCTTAGACGGCGATCTGTCTTTGCGCACAGTTCCATGTACTGATTCACCAGACGGTACTGGTGGCGCCCGGCTCGATATTTACCAAGCGTGAAAGCCTTCTCGCTATGCTCAAAGGCATCTGCAAACCGTTCTTCTCTGTAGAGGCAAACCGCTCTAAGCCATGGGCCAAGCCAGGCCAACTGTTCTTCCATGTTGGCCGCTAATAATTCTTGCTCAAACCGATCAACGTCCGACTCTGTTGTCCGCGCATCTTGCTTCAGTTCAAACCCTCGGTTGAGAAGGCGTTCAAACTGCGGACTCGGAAACCAGGCCGAACTGAACAACATTTGATCCATGCGGGTGACCACCGGGTACTGTCCAATGTCACCTGCGAGCTTCTCTATAACAACCGGCTTGAATGGGTTTTCGGGATCACCAATATAGAGCTTTTGAAGAGTCTCAAGCGCTTTCTTTTTTTTAAATAGGAAGAACCCTGAGTAGTGTGAGCATGCACCTTGCCAAACCGGATCAGGAAGCTGACTCAGGTCGTCTGTCTTATATTCCCGTCTGAGCTCATTTCTAAACTCTTTCATTTCATCGGCAATTGTCGTGAAGTAGAGCCGCACGCTTGCAGTCAGTTGCTTAAGAACGCCCGCTCCATAGACTGCCAGAATGTCCTTGCACACGGCCGTCGATATTCGGGCCAGTGTAAGTCGCAGCGTCATGGATGAGCTCAGACTCTCGGGGATCTTTCGAATACCTTCCTGCCTCGCCAGAGAAGACTGGAAGTTGGCCAGCAACGAAGGCAAGGAAGGAAACGCGTCGTCTCTTACCCAGTTTCCAGCATTCTCAAGATTTTGTTCTAACGTTGGATTATCTGCGGCTGGGCCTCTTCCGGGAGCGTGAAATTGTATTTGGGAACAGTCCGCTTCGGAATAAATCCAGCGAATGACCTTAGCCATCGGCCAAATCGTCTCACCTTCAGTGGAAATGTCGGGAAGAAACGAATCCAGATAGGGCTCCAGGTCTTCTCCAGTCAGCTTGTGCTGACGAAGCGAATGGAAAGTAGTAGCCTCCACCAGAGCTGATGTGGCGCGAGTGACCAGAAAATACAGCAGCGTATCGTTCTTTGGGCGATATGTGCCTTCCTCAATTATCGTCCGGTTGTACTCTCGGTAGAGATCAGCCAAAACACCCAGGACGATACTTCGAACCTGCTTGTCGTCCAGATACTGGGAAAAGCGTTCATCGAATGTTGCAAGAGCCTTCTCAAAATTCTTTGTGAGCTGGCCCTCTTCGTCTTTGAGTCTGCTCAGTAGCTTCTGAAAACTTTTAGCCTTGTCGCGGAACTCGGAGCCGCGATCGTACTTAGTGGGTAATAACCCAAAGGCTTTGAAGGCATAGGTGACCAGCTCACCTTGCGTTGGGAAACTGATGGATTCTGTCATAATCGTTTGGGAGGTAAGCCCCCAGCGGCGTGGGGGCTTTGAGCCTTTCCGCTTCCTTATCGTTTGCGATTTGGGTTCAGTTGTCCGCCACGGTTGCCATTAACGTGGGCGTTGGCGGGATTTGTTCCATTAGTACCGCGATTCGAATTCAGTTGATCCGAGTGATGATTCGCGTTTTGGTTTGTGCCTTTGCTACGTGACTTGGACATCTCTGTTTCTCCTATCAGTGAATGCGATGTTGCGGTTCAACTGTAGACTTAGACGCCCATGCTCGACTGCTGGAATTTTTGCGACGAGTTTTTATGTTGCGGGGCCGGGCTTGGCCCAGACGCCTGAAAGCGGTCATTCAGTCAGTCTCAGGCTCCAGGCCCCCAGTGAACAGTTACAATAGAAAATCGTGTCTACGGAAATCCGTGTTCAAGTTTGGCGATGACGCTTCTGAGAATTCGAATGCGTTCGAGGCTATTCATGAAATCGATCGGCCTCTCGTTCCCGAGAACCTCTATCGGTTGGTTTAGCCAGCATTCTGCCAGCTTTGCATCGCCGTCAAACGCCTCAATGGCGGCTTCCCTGGCAGCTGCTCGCTGTTCCTCCAAGGTATTGATTTGATCCTTCACGAGCGAATCTCCAATAGGTTCTCACTGCTTTCTGTAAGCATCAGTCCTGTCAGTAATAATAGCCCGGCGACCTTGGTTCTGGGCTATCCAAGATCGCATCCGATACAGCTACCAATGGGTCAATGCAATCCGCCTTGATCCGAGCCCAAGCAATCCAGTCTGCGAGCTCCTCACTTGCCTGACCTTTACTTACCGCTGATTGTGCTACTGCATCGATATATTGTCGTAACCGTTCTGCTTCCAGCCACTGCGTAGCACTGGCCTTCAGCTTCTCAAGTTGCTCCAGCTCCTGTTTCCGGAGCTCCATTTGACGGTCATGCCGATCTCTTGCCTTTTGCCAGGCCAGACGCCTGCGTTCCTGTTCTTCAGTTCGAATACGTTCCTCTTCAATCAGGTCCAAAGCACCGGCAACGACTTGGTGCAGCCTTTGCTCCAACGAGGTCTTAGGGGTATCACTCCAACTTCTTGAAGGATAGATGCCGATTGAAATCGTCAGCTTCCCGGTCGGGTGGTAGTCATAGTCAGGCGGACTTGGGTAATGATATCCAGCGCCCCAACGGTTTGGAGATCGTTGCCAACGCTCAATGGCTTTTTGCTCCGCTGCGGTTACCTCATGCTTGGTGCGGGCAACATGCTCACTAATGGCCATTGTCAAAGAAGTTTCGCCCAGTCCTATCAGGGTACGACGCTTCTCAGGATCCACCCACACCTTCATGCCCTGACGTTCAAGAGCTTTTATCAGTGTGTCACCTATCAATAGTGCCCGATCGATGGCGTCGCGAGTCACTTCGAAATGGAATATTTCTTCCTGCGCCGAGCGCAGGCCCTTGTAGTTGTCCCAACCCGTCTTCCGCCTTAGTCGCTTGGATGCGGTCCTAATCAAGGGGTGCGGTGACTCCAGCGCCTCTGGTACATCAATAAATCCTATCCGCTCTTGGGCAGTGGTGGCCTTTTTCCGCGATGCATCGGGGTTACTCGGGTCGTAGGTGCGCGACCGACTCAGAGGCAGGGAGTAGTTTTCAAACTCCGTGGCAGAAGGAAGCGGGAGCTTTTTCGGTGAATAGCCAGCATTGATTTTTGCCCAGTATCCTCTGGGCGGTAAAGGTATTTTGTGCTTGCGACACACTTTCCCCAATGCAACACCTGAGATCCCGTAGCGCGGTGCTACCCTGGATACAGGCTCGGCCCAAACTTCCTGGTAAAGTGATTCACGAGTAATTGCAGCGATACTTTCCATAGATAACCTCTACCGATCCAAAAGTGACAATTTTCCTTTTTATAGCTGGAAAAGTTAGGGAGAGCACCTGAAAGTCAGACTCCAAACACACCTGATCTAATGAAGAAATCGCCGTCCTAACCTGCAGGGTCTATAGGCCATCCCCTTCGTATCTGGAAAAGCAGCGGGAACTTTCCCATGTGAAAGCTTTGAACGTAGACTGTAGCCCGGATCAGCGGTTGCCTGGGCAGGAACATCACCTGCGATTACGCAGCCACAGTATTTGCAAACACTACGCTAACGCTCCCTTGGCACCCTGCCCATTCCGGAATGCGTGGTAAGGCAGCCGAAACGCTCTAGAACCTGAACTTAATACCGAGACCAGCATGCAGCAAAACCATCATCAAAACCTTGTCGGCTTCATCTGGAATATCGCGAATAAACTGCGAGGCCCTTATCGGCCGCCCCAGTACCGGCGGGTAATGTTGCCTATGATCGTGTTACGCCGGTTTGACCTGGTATTGGCGGAAAACCAGAAAAAGGTGCTGGCTGAAAAGGAACGCCTGGAAGCGCGAGGCATAACCGGGCCCGCACTGGAAAAAGCGCTCTCGCGCATTGCCACCAGTGGCCGCAAACAGGAGCTATTCAATACCAGCGGCTTCACCTTCGACAAGCTGCTGGCTGATCCGCCTAACATTGCGGGCAACATGATTGCCTACATCCAGGGTTTCTCGCTCCGTGCCCGGGACATCTTTGACAAGTTCGAATTTGAGGCTGAGATCGCCAAGCTGGACGAGGCCAACCGCCTTTACCTGATTCTCAAGGAATTCTGTAGCAACGAGATTGATCTCTCCCCCAAGACCATTAGCAACCTGCAGATGGGCTACCTGTTTGAAGAGCTGGTCAGAAAGTTCAATGAGCAGGCCAATGAAGAGGCCGGGGACCACTTTACTCCCCGCGAAGTTATTCGGCTGATGGTGCAGCTTCTGTTTACCGATGAGGAAGGCATCTTCGCGCCAGGTATCTACCGCAGTATCTACGACCCCACGGCTGGTACCGGCGGCATGCTCTCAGAAGCAGAAAAGTACATTTGCGGTGACGGTACCCATGAAGGGCTAAACCCGGATGCCCATATCGAACTGTTTGGTCAGGAGTACAACCCTGAATCCTACGCCATCTGTTGCTCGGACCTCCTGATCAAGGACGAGCCCATCAATAACCTTATCTATGGCGATACATTGGGCGTGAAAGATGCCAAGAACAAAAATAACGGCTTCGTGCCGCACGATGGCCACGGAGAGAAGAAGTTCCATTACATGCTCTCCAACCCACCTTTTGGGGTTGAGTGGAAGCCGGAAGAAGATTTCATCCGTGAAGAATATGAAGAGCAGGGCTTTTCCGGAAGGTTCGGTGCGGGCCTGCCTCGAATCAATGATGGTTCGCTGCTTTTCTTGCAGCACATGATTTCCAAGATGCACAACCCACCGAAAGTGGTGGGCGGTATTAAAGAAGGTGGTGACGGCTCGAAGATTGCCGTGGTTTTCAATGGCTCTCCTTTGTTTACGGGGGATGCCGGCAGCGGTGAGAGCAATATTCGTCGGTGGATTATCGAAAACGACCTGCTCGATGCCATTGTGGCTTTGCCAGACCAGATGTTTTACAACACCGGAATCTACACCTACATCTGGATTGTCAGTAACCGCAAGCCCGAACACCGCCGGGACAAAGTGCAACTAATCGATGGCACTCGTCACTATAAGAAGATGGACAAAAGTCTCGGCAAGAAACGTAACGAGCTGTCCGAGGAACACATCCGTGAGTTGGTCCGTCTCTATGCGGAGCATAAACATGATGCCACTTCTGTTGTACCGGTTCATCGTAAAGGCATCGCCCGTCCTACTGACAGTGAAGCTCGGGTTGCTTGCAAGGTTTTTGAAAACCGTGAGTTCGGGTACCTGAAAATCACTGTAGAGCGCCCATTGCGACTGAATTTCCAGGCCAGCCCTGAGCGTATTTGGCGTCTCGATTCGCAAACAGCTTTTGCCAATTTGGCTACCAGTAAAAAGCGCAAGAACCCCGCTGCTTATCAGGCAGAAATTGACGCGGGCAAGCTTACGCAGGCTACTATCAAAAGTTTGCTAGAAGAATTGGATGGCAGCGTCCTTTATCGCAACCGACAGGAATTCGACGCCGTATTGAATACGGCCTTAAAAAAGGCTTCTCTAAAATTGGGTGCTCCAGTTAAAAACGCGATTTTGGCAGCACTGTCCGAACGAGACCCGCAAGCCAATATTTGCTGTGACAAGAAGGGCAATCCAGAGCCTGATCCGGAACTGCGCGATACCGAAAATGTAGTGCTACCTTCCGATATCAGCCTGCCCTTGCCGCTGAAATACGACAACGAAACCGGCCACGACAAGCTCTTAGTCTTGGTAAAAGATCATTGTGAAGCATACCTCGCTGCTGAGGTGTTGCCTCATGTGCCTGATGCCTGGATTGACCATAGTAAAACCAAGGTGGGCTACGAAGTCCCTCTGAATCGTCATTTCTATGTGTATGAACCACCGCGCCCATTGACAGAAATTGCCGGCGAGATTAGCCAGTTGGAGAAAGAAATTGTCGATATGCTCTCGGAGGTTGTTTGATGAGTCGCTACTCCGAATACCAAGCATACGGTAGCAGTGGTTTTCCTGAGAACTGGCAGGCTAGGCGCCTACGTTTTGCCGTGAAGCTGAATCCCAGCAAACACGAAGTTCTGCTATCGGATTCGGAACTGGTTTCCTTCGTTCCTATGGATGCTATAGGCGAGTATGGCGGTATTCGACTAGATGAAAACAAAGAGCTGGGGGAGATCGGCAGCGGCTACACCTATTTCCGTAATAACGATGTAGTCGTTGCAAAAATCACTCCCTGCTTCGAGAACGGAAAGGGAGCAATTGCCAAGGGACTGACCAACGGGTGCGCCTTTGGAACGACAGAACTCCATGTTCTCAGAGTCGATATGGATCAACTCAATCGGGACTTTCTATTTTACTTGACGGTTTCTGGCTGGTTCAGAGATCTGGGTGAGTCAGAAATGTATGGCGCGGGAGGTCAGAAAAGGGTACCGGAGGATTTCATAAAAAACCTGATTGCCGGCATTCCACCAAAAAACGAACAGCAAGCAATAGTGGGTTTCCTTGAACACAAAACTGCGCAAATTGACGCACTGATTGCAAAAAAACAGTCGCTGTTGGACAAGCTAGCCGAGCAGCGTAGATCTTTAATTAACCAGGCTGTGACCAAAGGCCTCGACCGCACAGTTTCGATGAAAGAATCAGATGTTTCTTGGCTAGGTGAAGTTCCTCGGCACTGGGAGACGAAACGCCTTAGGTTCCTTATGACCATGAGCGGTGGGCTTACTCCAAGAACATCGGAATCCAGATATTGGGGAGGCGACATTCCATGGATAAGCCCAAAGGATATGAAAAATGAACGGCTATCAAACTCAATAGACACGCTCACGGAAGACGCTCTCAAGGAAACAACTCTTCGTCTTTACCCATCGGGCAAAGTGCTTATTGTTGTCCGAGGTATGATTCTAGCGCACACCTTCCCTGTCGCAGTGAATGAAGTACCCGTGACTGTTAACCAGGATATGAAAGTTCTAGAAACAACCATGAATCCGGAATATCTAGCGGTTCTCTTGCGAGGCATACAGAGCTTGGTGCTCAGCATCGTTGAAGAGTCGGCGCATGGTACGAAGGTGTTACGCACAGATCTTTTGAAGAACATGGTTTTGCCGGTGCCGCCGCGTGCGGAGCAAGACGAAATTGTTGGTGAAGTGGCAAGAATTTCTTCACGAATTGACAAAATGGTAAGCACGGTAACGGACGCTATCGCCAAGCTTCAGGAATACCGTGCCGCCCTGATCACCAATGCAGTCACTGGCAGAATCAACGTTCAAGAGTTCTGCATACCCGCTACCACCGAGCGAAGGGATGTCGCCCATGGGTAAGCCTTATTCCAAACATTGCGAGGATTTGTTCGCTATGGGTTTTCAATCTGGTATTGGGCTGCGCAGCGACTATATTGCCGATCTACTTAATTTAGTTATGGCTAACGCCATTTGTCGATAACGCGAAGGGGCTGAATTATGACGGACAAACAACAGCTACCTCTGTTTGAACAAGACCCCTCGGCCGGCTTAGTTGACGAAAAACCTTCTAAAAAAAGCGAAACTGACAGTCCCTTCAGTAAATACATCGTTTACGTGGATGAAAGCGGTGATCATGGTATGGATGCCATTGATCCCCAATACCCACTTTTTGTGCTGGCTTTTTGTGTGTTCCACAAACGCCATTACAGCGAGCAGGTTGTCTCGGCCCTTGAAAAGTTCAAGTTCAATCACTTTGGACATGACCAGGTTGTCCTGCACGAAAATGAAATTCGGAAGGAAAAGGGACAGTTCAATATTTTTCGAAGCCGGGAGCAAAAGCACCAGTTTCTTCACGAACTGACTGAAATCATTGAGCACAGCAACTTCATTCTGATTAGCTGCGTCATCGATAAGCGCCGCTTGAAAAAGCAGGATTCCACCGGAGGAAACCCTTATCACATTGCGCTCGGATTTTGCCTCGAAAAGCTCTATGAGTTCCTTCAGGAAAAGCAACAACAGGAATTACTGACTCATGTGGTCGTCGAACGGCGCGGGCCCAAGGAAGATGATGAGCTGGAGCTGGAATTTCGGCGAATTTGTGACCGCAATAACACTCAGAGTATCGCCTTGCCCTTTGACGTTTTGTTTGCCGATAAGAAGGTGATGTCCTCTGGATTACAGCTCGCCGATCTGGTTGCACGCCCTATAGGAATTAGCATTTTGAGGCCCGAACAAACGAATAGAGCGTTCGATGTACTCAAGTACAAGTTTTACTGCGATGGGGGACGGGATTGTGTTGGAGAAGGGTATGAGGATCTGGGTTTGATGATTTATCCGCCTCCAGAAAGCGAAAAGCCCCGATGAAACTCACCGAGGCTACAACGCCGACCGGGCACCCCCAATCCACTTGCCATGAATTATAGGCAAGGGCCTCCACAGGATGCAACAGGAATTCAGGAAATGCACAAAGAAATCGACTTCGAGAACACCATAGAGCAGGCTCTGATCAACCAGAATGGCTACCAAAAAGGAGATGCCGCCGATTTCGATGCTGAAACCGCCTTGTTCCCGGCAGAGGTCGTGAGCTTTGTGCAGAAGACACAACCCAAGATCTGGGAGCGGTTGAACAACCTGGATGCGAGCAAAGCCGAGAGCATGCTCCTGGATGCTCTAAACAAGGAACTGGCCGCGAAAGGTGCGCTGACCGTGCTGCGCGAGGGTTTCAAATGCGTCGGCAAGTCGGTGAAGCTGGCTTTTTTTGCCCCCAATACCAGCATTGATACCGGCGCGGCTGACCGTTACGCCGCGAACAGGCTTACCGTGGTTCGTCAGGTACATACCAAGACAGGCGCAATTCCAGACATGGTGTTGGCTGTAAACGGTCTTCCCGTTGCCACGCTGGAACTGAAGAATGCCATGTCGGCGACCGGGTGGACCGTTGAAAATGCCAAGTCCCAGTACCGCTTTGAGCGGAACCCCAAAGACCCGCTGTTTGCCTTCAAGAATCGTTGCCTGGTGCACTTTGCGGTAGATACCGAGCAAGTGTTTATGACCACGCATCTGGAGGGTAAGAGTACCTTTTTCCTGCCCTTCAACCGGGGCGTCAATCACGGCGCTGGCAATCCACCCGTGGAAGGAGATGTTCGTACCGCCTACCTCTGGCGAGAGGTGCTGGAGCGGGACAGCCTGATGGATATCCTCGCCCGTTTTCTGCACCTTCAGGTAGAAGAGAAAACGGTCGTGACCGAAAAGGGAATCAAGCGCCACCGTAAGGAAACGCTGATTTTCCCGCGGTACCACCAACTGGATGCCGTAAGGTCTCTGACCCAGCACGCAAAAGCCAAGGGCTCGGGTCATAACTATCTAGTACAGCACTCTGCTGGTTCTGGTAAATCCAACTCAATCGCCTGGTTGGCTCATCGTTTGTCCAGTTTGCACGATGCCAATAATGAGAAAGTATTCCATTCCGTGGTGGTGATTACTGACCGCCGGGTACTCGACCAGCAATTGCAGAACACCATCTTTCAGTTCGAGCATAAGTTGGGCGTCGTCCAGAAGATCGACGAGAATACTCAGCAACTGGCCAAGGCGCTGGCTGACGGCGTGCCTATCATCATCTCGACTATCCAGAAGTTCCCTTTCATCAGTCAGGCCATTCGAACGCTGGAGCAGCAAGGCAAAGGCGTTGCAATTTCAACGGAAGGCAAACGCTTCGCAGTAATTGTGGATGAGGCCCACAGCTCGCAAAGCGGTGAAACCGCCATGGAGCTGCGTAAGATCCTGAACAAAGATGGCATCGAGTCAGCCATCGCCGAGCAATTGCTGGACATGGAGGACGAGAGCCTCAGCGAAGAGGCGAAAAAGGAACTTATCCGAGAGCAGCTCAAGCGTGCCAAACAGCCCAACCTGAGCTTCTTTGCGTTCACGGCTACGCCCAAGTTCAAGACAATGGCCGTGTTTAACGAACCAGGACCCGACGGTGAAGCTCCGTTCCACCACTACAGCATGCGGCAGGCCATCGAAGAAGGGTTTATCCATGACGTTCTGGCCCACTACACCTGCTACAAGCGTTATTACAAGCTGATCCAGAAGGTGGAGGACGACCCTGAAGTACCGCGCCGCAAGGCGGCACGGGCGTTGGCTCGCTTTGTTTCCTTCCACGACTATGAAATAGCTCAGAAGGTCGAGGTTATCGTTGAACACTTCCGCACCCATACCCGCCACAAGATCGGTGGCCGGGCAAAGGCCATGGTAGTGACCAGCTCTCGTGAACATGCGGTGCGCTACAAGCTGGGCTTCGACAAGTACATCAAATCTAAAGGCTATACGGATGTGAAGTCCCTCGTAGCTTTCTCGGGAGAGATCGCCCTCAAGGAATATGCTGACAAGACGTTTACCGAAGTCGGTATGAACGAGGGCATCAAGGAGTCTGAGCTTCCGGATAAATTCAACACCGAGGAATACCAGGTGTTGCTGGTCGCTGAAAAATACCAAACCGGCTTTGACCAGCCACTGCTTCACAGCATGTATGTGGATAAGAAGCTGTCAGGCATTCAGGCCGTGCAAACGCTGTCGCGGCTTAACCGAACGGCCAGGGGAAAGACAGATACCTTTGTCCTGGACTTCGTGAATGAGCCGGGTGAAATATACAAAGCGTTCAAACCCTATTATGAGGTGACCACCAAGGAAGAGGATACCGACCCGCAGCAGCTCAATAATTTGGCCCACACGCTGTCCACTTGGCAGATTTTCACGGAAGGCGAGGTTAGCGCCTGGTGCGAGATCTGGTTCCGCAACCGGCTGAACCCGACAGGGGGCGAGCACAAGAAGCTGAACAGTCTGATTGACCTGGCTGTCGAGCGATTCAAGAAGCTGGGCGAGGAAGACCAGGCCCTGTTCAAGGGACAGTTGGTCAGCTTTCGTAACCTGTACGGCTTCGTTGCCCAGATTATTCCTTACCAAGACTCGGATCACGAAAAGCTGTACACCTATTCCCGTTTCCTGCTCACCAAGCTGCCTTACACCGCCGATACGCGCACAGTGCAGGTAGATGACGAGGTAGAGCTGAAGTACTACCGGCTTCAGAAAATCAGTGAGGGAGCCATCGACCTGAAGGTGGGCGAACCGGAAGCCTTGTATGGCCCGACCGAGGTCGGTACCGGCCAGGCAGAGGAAGAGGTGCAGTTATCGACACTGGTCGACAAGCTCAATGAGCGATTTGGCACTGAGTTTACCCCGGCGGATCAGCTCTTTTTCGATCAGGTGAAAGAAACCGCCGTTGCCAATGAGCAGCTGCGGCAGGCCGTCATGGCCAACAGCCTGGAGAATTTCGAACCGGTGTTTAACAAGCAGCTTGAGAACTTGTTTGTAGAGCGAATGGACGGTAACGAAGACATCTTCATACGTCTTATGAACGATGAGTCTTTCCGCAATATCGCTTCTCAGTACCTGATGCGCGCTGTGTATAACCAAGTCAAAACCAGCGTTGAATCGCAGCAACAGATTAAGAAGGGATAGCGTCCGTTATGAAAGCTACAGAAGCCAAGTTACTAGATTTCCTGAAGAAATCGCCACAATTCGTCATTCCGATCTATCAACGAACGTATTCCTGGCCTGAGCAACAATGTCGTCAACTGTGGGACGACATTATGCGCGCTGGTAACAACGATGGTGTATCAGCACATTTCATTGGCTCGGTAGTCTACATCGAGAAGGGGCTATACCAGGTGTCCAGTCAATCGCCATTACTGGTCATTGATGGGCAGCAGCGGCTGACCACCACGATGCTGATTCTTGAGGCGCTAGCCCGACACCTTGGAGAAACAGAACCTCTGGAGGGATTCTCGGCTAAGAAGCTACGCAATTACTACCTGCTCAATCCGTTGGAAGACGGTGAACGTGCTTACAAACTACTTTTGACGCAAACCGACAAAGAGAGCTTGCTGGCGTTAGTCACGCAAAAACCGTTACCCAATGACGGTTCTCTTCGAATTCAGGAGAACTTTGAGTTCTTCAACAGTCAGATTGAGCGGCTTAACGGGGAGCTGGAAACCCTATGCCGGGGGCTTTCCAAGCTTATCATCGTTGATATTGCGCTAAGCCGAGACCAGGATAATCCCCAACTGATTTTTGAGAGCATGAACTCTACCGGCAAAGCCCTGAGCCAGGCTGACCTGATTCGGAACTATGTACTGATGGGACTGGAGCCGGAGCATCAGACCCGGCTCTATCATGACCATTGGCGTCCGATGGAAGTGGAGTTCGGACAAGAAGGCTATGGCGTTTACTTTGACAGTTTCATGCGTCACTACCTCACGGTTAAAACCGGAGAAATTCCCCGGTTAGACGAGGTGTATGAGGCTTTCAAGCAGCACTCACGTCGTCCCGAAGTAGCAAGTGCTGGTGTCGATTCGCTGGTTGCAGAAATACATGCTTTCGCCCGGTATTTTTGTGCGATGGCGTTGAGCAAAGAGACAGATAAACAACTCGGAATGGCATTTAAGGATCTTCGCGAACTGAAAGTCGATGTGGCGTATCCGTTCCTGCTGGAGCTGTATCATGATTACCAACAGGACAATCTGTCCCGAGAGGATTTTCATACCGCTATTCGGCTAATAGAGGCTTATGTCTTCCGTCGTGCCGTTTGTGCCATCCCTACAAACTCACTGAACAAGACCTTTGCAACCTTTCACAAATCACTGCAAAAGAACCGGTACCTGGAGAGCATAAAGGCTCATCTACTTGGCTTAAGGTCATACCGGCGTTTTCCGAATGACGAAGAGTTTAAAAGAGAACTTGCAGTACGCGACCTCTACAACTTCCGGAGCCGAAGCTATTGGTTACGCCGCTTGGAAAACTTTGAGCGCAAGGAACGGGTTCCGGTCGACGAATACACCATCGAACATATCATGCCGCAGAATGAAAGCCTGTCTGCGCAATGGAGAGATGAGCTTGGTCCCGAATGGAAACGTGTCCACGAGACCTGGCTGCATACGCTGGGTAATCTGACGCTTACGGGCTACAACTCGGAGTACAGTGACCGAGCCTTCACCGAGAAGCGAGATATGCAAGGAGGGTTCAAACAGAGCCCCCTCCGCCTAAATGATGGCTTGGGCGGTGTAGAAGCATGGAATGAGGACGCCATTCAGAATCGTGCTACCAAGCTGGCACGCGAGGCTGTAAAGGTTTGGTCAGCACCGGTATTACCAGACGAGATCCTCGATACGTACCGCAACGTACCTGCCAAACCGGAAGCTTATAGCCTTGAAGACCATCCTCAACTGGTAGACGGCAGCCCAATGCGCGCTCTCTTTGAGCAGCTCCGAAAGGAAGTTTTGGCGCTTGATCCAAGTGTCACTGAAGAAGTCCTCAAGCTGTATATCGCCTTCAAAGCCGAAACAAACTTTCTCGATGTGGTCCCACAAAAGGCCCGGTTGCGACTGTCTCTCAATATGCCATTTCATGAGCTGAGCGACCCGAAAGGATTGGCCCGTGATGTAACGAATCTCGGACGTTGGGGAAATGGCGATGTAGAAATAGGTTTCAGTGAGGAGTCTGAACTGCCCTATGTGATGGGGCTCATTCGACAGGCGTTTGAGAAGCAAATGGGTAACGATGCTGATTGAACATTCCGTATGTGGCCCGGCAACTGGGAATACCTATCTAATCTGGATAAGTTGCCGTCAAAATCGCCATTGCGAGACTTTTCCAGGTCAGGTGGAAACGGGATAAGGCAAATAAGATGGATTCGACATGGGAAGAGCTTTTCGCTGCACTGGAGGCGTTCGAGGACGAACAAGCAGAACAAAAACAACAGGGATTGAACGACTTCAATCTGCTCAGCTCGGTTCTGTCAGTAAATGATGAAGTCCGGCTTCATACCCGGTTTATCTATTCACTGCTGAATCCAAAGGGGAAGCATTATCAGGGAACGCGTTTTTTGGAACTCTTTCTGGATGCTATCGGACGAAAGGATTGGCTGGAGCCAACATCCGCCACTGTTCTCAAAGAACATTGCCCGGATGGTCAAGGAGATCAGATTGATCTTTGGATAACCGATGGCAACCGTCAGATCGTCATCGAGAACAAACTCAACGCGCAGGATCAGCACAGGCAAGTAGCGCGTTACCTGGAAGTGATTAACGCCACGGATCCGGCGAAAGCGGACGACACGCTGTTTATCTACCTGACGAAGAATCGACAAAACCCCTCAGCCTTCGGTCTGGGTGGGTTGACGGTTTGTCACCAGACGTTGCGTTTGCTCAACACTAACAGACAGCCAGTCGCTCAATATCAAAATCTCAGTTACCGGAGAAATACCCGGCAAAACAATATTCATACCTGGCTAGAGTCATGCGTTAACGCGATCGACCAGCAATCTAACATCGCTTGGGCGTTGCAGGATTATCAAGCAGTGGTAGAAAGGGCGACAAAGGAGTATGTGAGCAAGGTGAAAACGTTGAAAGAGGTACTCGATGACGGGATTGCTGAAGGAAAGCGACACCATGAGCAGGCGATCCAACTGGCCAGAGAATTACCGACCATACACGCCAGCTGGCTTGAGCAAGCATTAACAACGAATTTGGAAGAGTTATTCGAGCCGCTTGTCGCTAAAGGTGCCATGACCCGGATCGGCCCAGAAAACGTCGAGTTGCTGAGACCCTTCGTACATACCGCCTTTCAAAATGATGCTTCCAGCCTCCTGTACGAGCCTAGATTTAATTTTTTCCGACCGGGTAATGGAACACGCAACCGGGGCGCTTTCTATCGACTGGAGACCGGGCCATGGGCAAAGGATGCGATTCTTATGCTGTTTTACGGCTCCAAGATGCTGCATGTCGGCTGCCTGCTTAAAGAACGTGCTAATGGCTCTGTGGAGGACCGGATGCTAACTCTGGAACTTTCAGAGCCTGCTGCACTGGCAAGCAAGATATTTCCTCAGGTTATGACATACGCCGAAGCCCTTGAGTACCAAGGCATCATTCACCTTGCCGATTTTTCCAACAGCCCACAACGAGTAATTCTGGGCCAACTTTTAACAACCTTGGTTTGTGCTGATAGCACGACCGTATCAAAAGGAACCGAGATATGAGCTACGACGCCAACTTTGATCAGGCCCGACTCGACCAACTGGCGGAACAACACCTGACAGATAGTACAGCCGAAGGGAAAGTGTTTTTCATGAGCGACTCCGACGAAAACCGACTCGATCATGCTCGTTGGCAGTTTGAGGAAGCTGATCACAATGCATTGAAGAATTCCGGCTTCAAAATGCATCTGATGGAGTTGCTGGATACCTTGCTGGTGTATCGCGCCGAGCACGATAAACCAAACGCTGGCCAGGGCGTTGTAAAGATTCGCGGAAACGATCTGGCAATCGAGTGGCTGCCAAGGAGCAAGTTTGAAGAACTACGGGACGTGTGAGCCTGTAATGACGTGTCATTAGTGCCAGCTGCTGAGAGAACCTGCGCCAGTATTTCTCCAGGAAGAACGGATAGATAATCTGATTCCGAGCTCGCAAGCAGGAGTGGGAGTTCCCTCACACCACGAGCCTACAGTTCCATACCAAGTCTGGGCTTTATGGTAAGACTCCTCGCTCCAGCTGGCCGATTAGCGTGCGGACTTTCTCAATACCCTCTTTAGTTCCCATCAGTGAGTCTGGTGTGCAGCTTCCCAATCCATGGGCCGGCGAGGACAACCACCTGTCTGCAGCCCCGCGATCACCCTCGAACATCTCCACCGCCTCAGAATAGGCGAGGTTCCTGAGCTCATCGGTTGTCATTTGATCATTGGTCATTGGTGATTCTCCAGTTGCTACAACACCTGAGTGTTTCACATATTTGCTCGAAATCAATGGTATCTTATCAATGCCTCTGCTCATTGAATTCGCAGAAACACTTCCACTGTGTCAAAAGAGAGCACCTAGTACCCTTTTCGCCCACTGCTCCACTGACGCAGAGTCCAGTATCAACTTGTTGTGATCGGGAGTCCTCTGATGAGGTATACGTTTGTATCCTTCTGAGAATTCCCTATCCAGCTTTTTCGTTGGCCAACATAACGATTTTTTGACCAAAAGCTGGCATAACTCTTCAACCTTCGAGTTCCAATCGTAAACGTCATTTGGTTGCCTTATGAGCAACGTTGACAGTCTTTTCTCTTTATCTGTGGTGTCTATTTCCACAAGCGCGTAAATCTGGTGCTCATATTTCAGTACTCGATAAACTACACATCTTGGGTTGCCATCAGGTAGACGATATTTGGAATGACCTTGCAACACTGGCAATTTGCGGATCTGTCCAGAGAGTACTTCGCATCCGTTTGCTTCCAGGTGATCGACCATTAAAACAAACGCTTCAAATCTATGAAGATAAAGATGAGCGTCATCGCTCTGGTCATCAACACCATCAAATACACCTGAGGGAATCTCCCCTCTGATGGTAGGTTCGTCGGTGCTCACCTCGGTGTGAGCGTCACCTGTTAAATTTATCTCTTCTGTGCCTTTGCCCGCCCTGGTTCGTCTCCGACCGTCATAGGGTTTACGAGTAGTGTAGGCAGGCTCGGAAAACGACAATATCACGGGTGGAACTTGAAGTTGATATTCACCAGTATCCGATGACGCTAGCTCATCATCGTTTATTTGAAATGCCTCCGTCGGAACGCCGGAATCCGGCCGCCTGGTGGCATTTCCTGCGCTCTGCTCAGCAAGCTTCGGATCAAAAAACTCAATCTGTTTTGAACTCTGGGTATTCAGATTTTTAACGCTATCAATTTCGTACACAAACATGACTTCAGATTCAGGGAGATACTGTCCACGTAGCGATATCTTCACGTTTTTTAGCGGAGGAGGATCAAATCGAAATCGCCAAAGTCGATAACCATTCAGGTCCTCTCCTTCAGTCAACTGGTATTGAGCAATACTACTAAACGACCGTCGAACTTCATCATCTAAAAGAATCCATGCCAACACCCTGCGTTGTGCTGTGTTACCACGAGGATTCAAGGGGAGTGAACAAGTCGGTAAGATGTGAATTTCAGCAGTGTCTGGCTCGTCACCCGGCTGAATATCAAATTCTTCTTTCAACCCACTTGGCCTCATCGCGAGCCGAGTCATGTACGAATAGTGAAAAAAGAGAACTCTGGCCAGCTCAATTTGAGGTAAGAAGAACTCGATACCACCAGACTCAAACTTGAAGCACCACTGTTCATGATCTTCCTGCTCGCGGATATTTTTGATTGGACAGTCGCCTATCAGGCAATGTCCCCAGGTAGTCGCGTCATACACCTGGATTTCCTTTTCGTACCCGGCTCGTGCCACATCACCTGTCGCTGTAACGTTGAGAAGCCGCCGTCTTGGCATCAATCCCACTTGGGAGAGACTGAAGTGCTTTTTCCTCTGACCGGGGTCGAGCTTGATATTAATTCGCCAGTCTGCGGTGCCGAGGCGCCGGTGTATCGAACCGATTTCTTTAACTCGACTGTTGTCCTCGATGCCCTTGATTATTGGAGTTGTCGTCGCTTTCTTCGAGGTCATTCAAGTAATCTCGTGCTTCTTCGGTGAGTCGTGTTTCACTGAGCCCGGCAACGCGTAATAATCGCCAACGTGGTGGGTGCTCGAACCCCTGCTTTAGTTGCCACCATGCGTTTCTTAGCCGCCTCATCTGATAGTCGGGAACGCTCTCGGTGTAGCGCTCAAGCAGCTGCTTGGTTCGCGGCAACCGGTTGATTTTCTTTTCCAAGGTGGAGAGCTTACCCAGCTGTTTCAGCAAATACGTCTGTGACCGCCGAGGGCCGCGTTGGTCAGTCCACAAAAATGTCAAAATTTCCCGCAACTTACTCTGATATTGCAGATCCCGCCGCCGCCAATCAACCCTCGGTTTTCTTTTAATAACGTTTACTCGTGGCTGGGCTTGATTTACCTGTTTCAGCCAGAGTCGGTCGTACCGGTACAATCGTGCGTACAGCGCAGGGGCTGCCGAGCGAGCCTTTTTCGGTGGTTGCTCTGCCAGCATTTTCATCCAATCGTGCTGATCTTGCGTTAAACATTGGTTCGTGCCAACGGGAGGCCCCACTGTTGACTCTGGTGACAAGTGCGCTGGCAACACTTTTACACTGCCAATAACATCGACAATCGACCAGCCCTCAGGCAAAAGCGCGTGGTGAACAATAATGTGTTGGAGGTAGCTGAAGGATTTCCGATGCTTCCGGAACATCGCCCGCAGCCAGCAATAATCCGAGTTCCGATCTATCACCAAACCATATCGCCGCAAAAACTCGGCAGACCAAAGGGAGGTCACGGCCTCGGCAATCTCACTATGGTTGATGTGAGCTTGGCCGCGAGTAAAGCCATGCTGACTAGCCAGCCAATGATAGTGAATAGACCACTGCTGATAACTCGGTGACGTGGCCTGCTGTTGTCCTAATAGCTCCCTGACCTGAGCCAGAATCATCTGCGATTCGTTGCGAGCTGGCCGTTGGGGAAATAACGGGCAAGTATCAGGTGAAGCGTCATGGTAGCGGTGTTGATCCGCTAGGGGGCGAGCAATGGCCGTATTGATGAGTTCACCGTGCTTTTCACAGCAGTCCACTCCGGCTATCTGCCACTCCCGCTTCCAGAAATATTCTCCAAAGGTTCGTTTTTGCTTGTTCAGGCACCCGGAACAATACCGAACCTGACCCGGCACCTTCACAAGCGATGCGGTTACGCCCATCGACAGGTGCACTGCACCCCGAGATTGTCCAGCCATCCATGCCAGACATCGTTTGCGGCGTTCTTCCGGGATAAATGGGGCATACAAGGGGAATAGAGTATGCCGATAGGCAATCGTTTCGACGGTATATTCAGAGGGCAACCAGCTAGAAATCCTATGCAGCTGGTTAGGCAAATCCAGCGTCGCAATGACGTTGCGGTTACCATACACGTCATCCAGCAATTCCTTAGGGCTAATAATCCCTTCCCGAATTCCTGCCCTGGCCACTGTGCTGTATATCAGCTCTTCAGGGTAAGGAACTGGGAAATTCAGCATGGCATTTACGCCTGGTTACCGGAACCCAGCCACTGGGCGCTGTTAAACACCAGCCCCGATTGATGCGCAGCCTCCAGCATCTCGTCTTCGTTTGCCGCTTGAGAGTGCATAAAGCGCAAATCATCAGAATCGAGGGTATGCCAATCTTTCACTTTGACCGATTTAGTTTTTTGCTTTCCCGTCACCGGTTGCAATTGCTCGGAAGACTTGTACCAGTCAAGAATGATGGGCATGAGGTCTTTTAGCTGTAACTCGGCGTGCTCCTCAAATGCTCGTTGGATTAGTGGTTCCAAAAGGTCTGAGTCATAGCCCATGTCAGCCAGCATGTTGTGCAGCCGAATTGCCTGATCGTTTCCGTTGTACTGAACGGATTTCCGGATCTGCTCTTGGGTAGATTCCAGAAGGGTACTGAGCTCCAGAATCTTCTTATCCACATCCGGGATTATGAGGTCTGAGAATTGGGCAATTAGGCTTGGATCGCCGGAACGTAAAGCTTCCATCATCGGGTGAATCGGCTTCAGTTCGTCGTCATAAACTTTTTTCATTATATTGGGTGTGATTCGTTCTGTGCCTGTTACAACCGCTCGGATCTGGGACAGAACGAACAACTTGATAACGACATCCATGATGCCCTGAGACAGATCGAACCAAAGATCCCTTAAATCATCCGACATGGTGTCACTGGCTTTGGTGAGCCACTGGTACTTCCAAAGCTTTCTCGTGAACGCACCCCATTCAGTTCGGTCTATGTTTTCGTCGGCTGTAGGTTTACGCAGTGGTTCCCACAATATTGATCCAAACCCCGCTCCTCGCCGTGCAGATCGAAGATCTGTCTCAAAGATCGGCCGCGCCTTTGGTGTTCCAACCATCACCACCGGCACGGAGATTTCATTTACCAAAGTGACAAAGAAATTCAGCATCCTCTCAGCCCCACCGGCTTTACCAAGATTCAGGTGCTGTATTTCATCGATGACCAATACGCCAATCGCATAAGTGTTTGCCAACTGAGACATTAGCGCGATCATTGCCTCTACACCGTGTCGCTTTTCGCCGTATTGCCGGACATAATCTGTACCAAGAATGGAATCGATTTCCCGGAAAAAATTATGGCATAAGCTTTTAAGAGTTCCGTCATGAGGACAATCGATTTTCAGGAACACAATCTGAATGAAATTATGTTTCGGGTGATGAATCATCTGTGGATAGGTTGCCAGAATGCGGTTTAGCGAGCTGGTTTTGCCGGAACCGGAGCACCCGATGAACGCGAGGCTTTTCGCAGTCGACTCGACGTGATCAAAGCGAAATGCCTTCAAGTCTCCGCTCTTGATGCGCTCATATCCGTTCTGTAAATGGGCTGATAGATCACCAGTGGCAATATTGCGACCAACATACCCCTGGCGCAGCATGATCGAGATTTTTGATTCAAGCTCGATATGGCGTGCCAGCGGCTGGAAGAAACCGTCCAGTAGCTGAGAGATGATATGAACCCGCGTCTGACCGTCCAGGTATATTTCTGACGGCCGAAGCTCCATGGTCTCACTGAGCCCGGCTATGAGCTGTTTGCGCTCGGGAATTGGCGGTAACGCCTCAATCAGTGGATTGCCAAAATATGCCGGTATGCCGGTGTCCTGATAAACGGCACTCACCATTCCCGAAGGTAAAGTCATTCATCGTCTCCAAACAGCTCATCCAGAAAATCCGGGAAAGCTCCATCATCCGGTTTGCCATGCAGGTAGGTTACATCAGATTTCGGTTTGCTACTGTCAGGCTGACGGGCATTTGTTTGTGCGGCCCTTTCAACGTCCCGCTCTTTCCTGCGATTATCGCGTATACCCCTGACAGTTTCGGCTTTGGATTGCTTCTTGGTGACAGCAGGGCGGGAACTCTCAGCGTTTTTGATAGTGTTGCTGATTAGATTTTCCAGGTCTCGTTTACTGATTGTCTCTGCCACTTTTGCAGCGCTAGTTGCCTTTCGCTGCGCTTCCTGACTGGCCCATAACTCCCACATAGAGTTGCTACGAAACTGACGCGAGCGATCTGTCAGAGAACATACCCAGTATTCCGAACTCCCTTTTTTTGGAAACAGATAAATACGATCTGCCACTGCAGGATCGTAGGCTGCCTCAAGACCGGTAACTCTGCGGTCTCCGTTACGATGGAGCCACCCGGATGCCAACAGCTCCTTCGACGTGTAATAAGCACCAAAACAGCTGACCCCAAAATCGGAAAGATGAACTTTCTGGCGCGGCAACAGAGCAATCCGCAGCGCTTCTTCCGATACAGTCTTCAACCGACCAGTTCGATTCTCTATACCCCAATTCCAGATATTGAGCGGGGTTAACGCCATGTCGTTTGGCATATCCGAATCGCGATCGTATTTTGACAACACCGCATGTTGGTTCCGATGAAGAATTGAGGCTAGCATGATCTGTGTAAATTCATGGAGGGTCAGTCTCGCGTCCAGCCGGTAGTCTTTTCCGCCTTGCTTTCTGATTTTTGTAGCTGTAACTACGCCCGGTGCAAAGGGTTTAAACTCGGCTTGAAGGGTTCGGAAGTACCGCTCAACAATCCCTTTTGCATCTCCCCGGTATGGCGGAGTAATCTCGATTCGAACTCCAAAGGCTTTCTCAAGCGATTCAATCTGGTGCCCAAGTAGTTCCCCTCGGTCCGCGAGGATCGCGTCTGGCACGCCAACTGTCGGCCACTGCTCTGGTGCAATCTCCAATCCATAATTGGCACAAAGTTCGGTTTTATCCGACATGGAGGTTGTCAGCGCGCTCATGGCCGTGACGTAGGATGGATTTTCCAGGCCAATGTAGAAACCCGTCACCATGCGACTGAAAACATCAACCACCACGTACAAGGTGGGGCGACCTATAATTCTTTGTCGATCAATAGACAACAGATAAATATCGGCAATCGTTGCATCAATTTCATACCTGGAGCCTGGACCAAGCACTCCTGCTGTGGAGGTCCCGATCAATGGCCGGACATCTTTTTGGTAGGAAATTCTATTTGACCTGAGGCGAATGCGATCCGCTTTTTCATACTCCCGATGGTAAAAGTATCTCAACTGAGTCAGTGTTGGATAATCTTCGGGCCGTACCTTGGGATTGTAAGCTTCGAACATATCGATAAATCGCCGATGGGCGTATGCCAACGAGTTACCCTTGTCATTGACGTAATGATGGTCAATTACCAAGCGGAACATTTTTTGGATTGTGGAGTCGGCGGTTATCCCCGTACCAGGTGAGATTTTCCTTGGCCGCCCAAGTTTCTTCTTAGATGTCTTTTTCTGTCCCTTACCCCCGGATTTTCGATAATCAGGTAGAAGTGCATTAGGCATCGCACCGCGCTGCCAGTATTGTCTGAGGTTTTTATATAGCGTTTTCCTCGGCTTACCGGTTTCGTCACTACGAGATTGGACTAACTGGCCTCTACCACTTCGGTAATAAACGTCGTCAGTAGCAAGTAGTGGAGCAATTAAATCATACCGTTGATCCCGAATTATCTGAGCTTTACTACCACGCTCTACGGACAACGAGGCCAATTCCTGGTGTGGATCTGTTGTCCGAAAGAGCTCCTCATCAAAAATTCGTTTTTCAATCGTGGAAGTTCTAACCAATTCTGGCCAAGCTTTTTCTGAGTCAATATTTATCCAGATAGCATGCTGGCCCGACAGCGCCAATATACGAAAACGATCCTGCGCCAATTTGAATATGTCATTGATTCGCAGCATAACTCGCCCTCAGCAACGCAATATCCTCAATCACCTGTAGATCTTGTGCTACCAGCTCGGTCCAAGGAGTGGAAATATCAAACGTTAATACTCTCAAGGCCGCTAGCGTTCTTAACCTGGCTAGCGATGTGCCTGGCTCCAGCGAATAGGACTGGTCAATCAGCATGCCTAACTCCGGGAGCCCGGTATTCGGGTTTTCTTCCAGCACATCGACATAGATCGGTAAGCTCTGAAGCAAGACCTCCGTGGTCTCGTTTTGCACTCGTGCTGAGTAAAGGAACTCAAGGTTTTTCATGATAGTCCGAGGCATCTGCTTATCGGTCATGAGATACCAAGGAATGCCTTTGAGTCTCCAATAGCGTCGCTCAATTTCGAGCTTCTCAACTGTTCGAGGATCCATTAGGTCAGTGGAGGTTTTTACCTGGATGGCGAATTTCTTTGGCCCGGTTGGGGCAGATAAATCAACTACAAAATCAGTGGACATTATCTGATGGCATCCGCCAGCTTCGGGATGCCGGATGCTGGCTTGCTCAGCCATTGAGAGGGTGTCTTCGATTCGAAGAGGAAATTGCTCACGAATGTCGGTAACAGTAGGGTTCCATTCGAGCAACAAGAAGGCGGCCAGTTCAAGATCTGAGAAGAAGTGATGAGTCCGCCCTGTAAGGTGGCCAATAACTCGATGCGAACGCCCCTTCGAGGACAGATCTCGTACCGTCAGCCACGGAAGGTAATCTTCACCGCTACCTTTGCCGCGCCCTTCTTTGATCCACTTTTCAGTTTTCTTGTCGAGCTTGTAGCTGGCCATTCCCTATTAATCCCGAGGAAATAGCCTGACTCTGACACATCGGCCGCCAGTTACCAACTTTATTCTAAAGTTACCAACTCTTTTACCTTGTTACCAACTTTATTATCAACCCACAAGCAGGCTCCGAGTTTGTACCACGCTACTCGACCGTCACACTCTTCGCCAGGTTCCGCGGCTGATCCACATCGGTGCCCTTGAGCACCGCAACATGGTACGAGAGGAGCTGCAGCGGCACGGTATAGACAATCGGTGAGGTGATCGGGTGTACCGACGGCAGCGGCATTACGTGGATACCTTCCTGGGGCCGCACATCCGCTGCCTGGTCAGCAAATACAAACAGCTCGCCACCGCGGGCGCGAACTTCTTCCAGGTTGGATTTCAGCTTTTCCAGCAACTCGTTGTTGGGGGCCACGGTGACCACCGGCATCTCCCCGTCTACCAGAGCAAGGGGGCCATGCTTGAGCTCGCCGGCCGGATAGGCTTCGGCATGGATGTAGGAAATTTCCTTGAGCTTCAGTGCACCTTCCAGAGCCACCGGGAACATGGCGCCACGACCCAGGAACAGACTGTGGTTCTTGTCCATGAACGACTTCGACATTTCGGCGATATCGCCATCCAGTGCCAGTACCTGATCCACCTGGCTGGGTAGTAGGCGAATCGCCTCAACAATTTCTGCTTCGCGCGACTCTTCCAGGCCGTTGTGGCGAGCCAGCGCCAGGGTGAAGATCAACAGCGCGGTCAACTGGGTGGTAAACGCCTTGGTGGACGCAACCCCGATTTCCGGGCCGGCCTGGGTCATGATCACCAGGTCAGATTCCCGCACCAGGGAGCTGCCGGGCACGTTGCAGATGGCCATGGCGGCGCGGAAACCGGCCTTTTTCGCCTGGCGCAGGGCAGCCAGAGTGTCGGCGGTTTCGCCGGACTGGGAGATACACAGGAACAGGGTGTCCGGCTGAATCACGTGCTTGCGGTAGCGAAACTCGGAGGCCACTTCCACGGAACAGGGCACGCCCGCCAGGTCCTCTATCCAGTAGCGTGCCACCATGCCGGCATGGTAACTGGTGCCACAGGCGATGATCTGAACATGGCGAACGTCTTCCAGCAGGTTGCCAGCCTGGGTACCCAGTGCCTGTTCCAGCACACGGGTGTTGGTAACCCGGCCTTCCGTTGTGGCGCGTATGACCCTCGGCTGCTCATGGATTTCCTTGAGCATGAAGTGGCGATACTCGCCTTTTTCGGCAGCGTCTTGGCTGTGTTCAAAACGGTTAACCGCGCGTTCCACCAGCTGCTTGTTACGATCATGAATCTCAATGTGATCACGACGGATATCGGCGATATCCCCTTCTTCGAGGAACATGAAACGGTCGGTGACAGGCAGTAACGCGAGCTGGTCGGAAGCGATGAAATTCTCGCCTATGCCGACACCCACCACCAACGGACTGCCTTCACGGCACACCACCATATGGTCTGGCTCGTCGGCATGAATCACTGCCAGCGCAAAGGCACCGCGCAAACGTTCAATGGCGGTGCTCACGGCCTCGTAAAGGCTGTTGCTGAGGCGGAACTGCTTTTCGATAAGGTGCGCAACGACTTCGGTGTCCGTCTGGGAGGTGAACTCAAACCCCTCGGCTTTCAGTTCTTCCCGTAGCTCCTGGTAGTTCTCGATAATGCCGTTGTGGACAATGGCCAGGCGGTCACCGGACATATGCGGGTGGGCATTGATCTGGGACGGTTCACCGTGGGTCGCCCAGCGGGTATGGGCAATGCCGGCGGCTCCCTCAAGCCCGTTTCCAGTGATGGCATCGGCCAGGGCCGCAACCTTACCCACTTCGCGGGCCCGGTTGATGGCTTGTTTGCCGTCAATTACGGCCATGCCGGCGGAGTCGTAGCCCCGATATTCCAGACGGCGCAGGCCTTCGAGAAGAATTCCCTGAACATCCCTTTCTGATACCGCACCTACAATGCCACACATGTCGCTCTCACCTGTCCGTTGTAAATCGTTTAAATCACTTTTTCGTCGGCCGTTCCCAGCCGGAGATATTGCGCTGGCGAGCTCGTGCGACCGCCAGCTCACTCTCCGCTACATCACGGGTGATGGTAGAGCCCGCGCCGATGGTAGACCCAGAGGCAACGCTGACCGGTGCCACCAGTGAAGTGTTGGACCCGACAAACACGTCATCACCAATAACGGTTCTGGACTTGTTCACCCCATCATAATTACAGGTGATGGTTCCTGCACCCACATTTACGTTACGGCCAAGTGAGGTATCGCCAACGTAACTGAGGTGGTTGATCTTGCTACCCTCGCCGACATCGGCTTTCTTGGTTTCGACAAAGTTGCCCACCTTGGTCCTGGCCGCCAGCCGGGTACCCGGCCGGAGACGTGCAAACGGCCCGATACTGGCGCCTGCACCCACATCCGCACCCTCGATCACTGAGTGCGCTTCAATTTTCGCACCAGCCGCAATCTGGCTGTCCCGTATCACACAACCGGGCCCGACGCTGACGCCGTCTGCCAGGGACACCTTGCCTTCAAACACCACGTTAACATCGATCAGGACATCCTGGCCCACCGACAATTCACCACGCACGTCAATACGGGCAGGGTCGGCCAGGGTGGCGCCCTCAGTCATCAAACGGTCCGCTTCCTGACGCTGCACCCAGCGCTCAAGTTCGGCAAGTTGAAGACGGTTGTTAACGCCCTGGACTTCGTATTCGCTGGCAGGCTGGGCAACGGCGATTTCCACACCGCGATCAGCCGCCATGGCAATGATGTCGGTCAGGTAGTACTCACCCTGAGCATTACGATTGGAGAGCTGCGGCAACCAGTCCTTCAAGTGGCGTGACGAGACCGCCAGGATGCCGGTATTTACCTCCCGGATTTGTTTCTGGGCGTCAGTGGCATCCTTCTGTTCCACGATCGCACGCACCTTGCCACTGTCATCCCGCAGGATACGCCCGTAACCATCCGGCGTTTCCAGGTTCACGGTCAACAACGCGAGTGAACGATCACTTACTTGAGAGACCAGGTTCTGGAGCGTTTCAACGTTGGTTAGCGGTACGTCGCCATAGAGAATCAACACCCGAGCCTCATCCGGCAGAGCCGGCAAGGCCTGAGCAACCGCGTGGCCAGTGCCCAGTTGCTGTTCCTGCAGTGCCCAGATGAGATCTTCGGCGGGGGTAATCTGCCGAACCTGCTCCGCACCATGTCCAATGACGCCATGGATACCGGAGGCGCCCAATTGGCGGGCGGTATCAATAACGTGATGGAGCATGGGCTTGCCAGCCACCCGGTGGAGAACTTTCGGCAGCGACGATTTCATTCTTGAACCCTGGCCGGCGGCCAGAATCACAACGTGAAGGGGAGTCATACGATTACCACGCTCCGGATCGGTAGCCAGTTTCAATGCCTGAATACAAAAAAACCGCACCCTTGGTTGCCTGACAACGTTTCGCTGTTCTCAGGCGACTCAGGATGCGGTTTCGGTGATCGGCAGTCCCGAACAGAAATGCTTAACGCATCTTGTTGCGCAGCTGCTGGATGGTGCGAAGCTGGGCAACAGCTTCGGCCAACTCGGCAGCGGCACGGGAATACTCGAACTCACCCGTTTGGTTGGCGAGTGCCTTCTCAGCCTCACGCTGAGCTTCGATCGCCGCTGCTTCGTCCACATCCTTGGCACGGACAGCTGTGTCCGCGAGCAGCGTTACCAGATTCGGCTGAACTTCCAGATAACCACCAGACACGTAGAGGATCTCCTCCTCTCCGCCCTGCTTGATTATACGGATAGGACCCGGCTTAAGCTGGGTCAGCAGCGGCGTATGACCCGGGGCAATACCCAGGTCACCTTCAGAGCCCGCTGCGATCAGCATTTCAACCAATCCGGAATAGATCTTTGTTTCGGCACTTACCACGTCACAATGCACGGTCATACCCATGTTGTTGCCTCTCTGATCGATCCGGAAACAAGCGCTTTAGGCTCAGATTACTTCTTCGCCTTGCTCTTCATTTCCTTCGCTTTCTCGACCGCTTCCTCAATGGTACCAACCATGTAGAACGCCTGCTCAGGCATATCATCATAGTCACCGTTGAGAATGCCCTTAAAGCTGCTGATGGTTTCCTTCAGGGAAACGTACTTACCGGGGGAACCGGTGAAGACTTCAGCAACATGGAACGGCTGGGACAGAAAACGCTCGATCTTACGGGCACGGGCAACGGTCAGCTTGTCTTCTTCTGACAGCTCGTCCATACCCAGGATGGCGATGATGTCTTTCAGCTCCTTGTAGCGCTGCAGATTGGTCTGCACGCCACGAGCCACTTCGTAGTGCTCGTCACCGATGACCAGTGGATCCAGCTGACGAGAGGTGGAGTCAAGCGGATCGATCGCCGGGTAGATACCCTTGGAAGCGATGTCACGGCTCAGTACCACGGTCGCGTCAAGGTGGGAGAAGGTGGTCGCCGGGGACGGGTCAGTCAAGTCATCCGCCGGTACGTAGACCGCCTGGATAGACGTGATGGAACCGGTCTTGGTCGACGTGATCCGCTCCTGCAGCTCACCCATCTCCTGGGCCAAAGTCGGCTGGTAACCTACCGCGGACGGCATACGGCCGAGCAGGGCTGATACTTCGGTACCCGCCAGGGTGTAACGGTAGATGTTGTCGACGAACAGCAGTACGTCACGACCTTCATCACGGAACTTCTCAGCCATGGTGAGACCGGTCAGGGCCACACGCAGACGGTTTCCGGGAGGCTCGTTCATCTGGCCGTAGACCATCGCTACTTTATCAAGGACGTTGGAGTCCTTCATTTCGTAGTAGAAGTCGTTACCTTCACGAGTCCGCTCACCAACACCGGCGAATACGGAGAGACCGGAGTGCTCTTTCGCGATGTTGTTGATCAGCTCCATCATGTTGACGGTCTTACCAACACCAGCACCACCGAACAGGCCAACCTTACCACCCTTGGCGAACGGGCAGATCAGGTCGATAACCTTGATGCCGGTTTCCAGCAGGTCGGCAGATGCAGACTGATCTGCATAGCCCGGTGCCTTGCGGTGAATCGCCCAGCGCTCGTCTTCGCCGATCTCGCCCTGTTCGTCGATCGGACGACCCAGAACATCCATGATACGGCCCAGAGTCTGGGTGCCAACCGGTACCGAAATGGCCTTACCGGTGTTGTCTGCTTTCAGGCCTCGCTTGAGACCCTCGGTGCTGCCCATGGCGATGGTACGAACAATGCCGTCGCCCAGCTGCTGCTGGACTTCCAGAGTTGTTTCGCCACCTTCAAGCAGCAGTGCGTCATATACGTTGGGTACGGAGTCACGTGGGAATTCCACGTCGATAACCGCGCCAATGATCTGAACGATGTGTCCGCTACTCATGCTCGGTTCCTCGTTATCTAGATAGTCAATAAAACCAGTTGGATTGTTGGCGGATCAGACCGAAGCCGCGCCGCTGACAATCTCCGAAATCTCTTGGGTGATGGCTGCCTGACGCGCCTTGTTGTACGCCAACTGAAGCTCGTCGATGATGCCACCGGCGTTATCAGTTGCGCTCTTCATGGCGATCATACGGGCGGCCTGTTCACATGCCAGATTTTCTACCACACCCTGGTACACCTGGGATTCAATGTAACGTGGCAGAAGGCCATCGAGGATCTGCCTGGCATCGGGCTCGTAGAGATAATCCCACTGGTTCTTGATCTCTTCCTCGTCTTCCCCCGGAGGCAGCGGCAGAATCTGCTCCACCTGCGGGGTCTGGGTCATGGTGTTCTCGAACTCGTTGCTGACCAGATAAAGACGGTCGATCTTGCCTTCCGAGAACGCGTCCAGCATGACTTTGACGTTGCCGATGAGTTTGTCAGAGCTCGGGCTGTCCCCCAGATGGGTCAGCGCCGCAACGACGTTACCGCCGTAGCTCCTGAAGAAAGAAGCACCTTTCTGCCCGATGGCGCACAGATCAGCCTCTACCCCTTTCTCCTTCCACGCTCGCATGTCACGGACAAGCGCTTTGAACAGGTTGATGTTCAGACCACCGCACAGGCCTCGATCCGTAGACACCACCACATAGCCCACGCGCTTTACTTCACGCTCGACCATGAACGGGTGCTTGTACTGGACGTTCGCCTTAGCAATGTGCCCAATAACCTGACGCATCTTTTCCGCATAAGGGCGTGTCGCCTTCATGCGTTCCTGAGCCTTACGCATCTTGCTCGCCGCGACCATTTCCATGGCGCTGGTGATCTTCTGCGTGCTCTTGATGCTGGATATCTGGTTACGTATTTCTTTTCCGACGGCCATAACTCACTGCCTTCTCAAGTTAGACACTCATTGCTCTAAAATCGGCCTGCAACACGTTGCAGGCCCATTCGTTACCAGCTCTGAGTGGTCTTGAATTTCTCAAGTGCAGCTTTCAGGCTCGCGGCGATTTCATCGTTGTAATCGCCTTTCTCGTTGATCTTGTCGAGAAGTTCTTTCTGCTCGGACCGCATCCAGTCCAGCATCAGTGCTTCGAACTTCACTACATTGTCGACATCAACGTCGTCCAGGAAGCCTTCGTTGGCTGCGAACAGAACCGTACCCATTTCAGCCACGGACATCGGGCTGTACTGGTTCTGCTTCATCAGTTCGGTTACCCGCTGACCGTGTTCAAGCTGCTTACGGGTCGCTTCGTCAAGATCGGAAGCGAACTGTGCGAAAGCGGCCAGTTCACGATACTGGGCCAGCGCCAGACGGATGTTACCGCCAAGCTTCTTCATGATCTTGGTCTGGGCTGAACCACCCACCCGCGATACCGAGACACCCGCGTTCATCGCCGGACGAATACCGGAGTTGAACAGGTTGGTCTCCAGGAAGATCTGGCCGTCGGTGATCGAGATCACGTTGGTCGGTACGAACGCGGAAACGTCGCCGGCCTGGGTCTCGATGATCGGCAGAGCCGTCAGGGAACCGGTCTGGCCCTTCACTTCGCCGCTGGTCAGTTTTTCAACTTCCTCGGCGTTGATCCGGGACGCACGCTCCAGCAGACGGGAGTGCAGGTAGAAAACGTCACCCGGGTATGCTTCACGGCCCGGCGGACGACGCAGCAGCAGGGAGATCTGGCGATAGGCCACAGCCTGCTTGGACAGATCATCATAGATGATCAGGGCGTCTTCACCGCGGTCACGGAAGTATTCACCCATGGACGTGCCGGAGTAGGGTGCCAGGAACTGCATCGCTGCAGGATCGGCGGCGCCGGCGGCAACTACGATGGTGTGATCCATAGCGCCATGCTCTTCCAGCTTGCGCACAACCGCGGCAATGGAAGACTGCTTCTGGCCAACTGCCACGTAGATACACTTGATGCCGGAATCTTTCTGGTTAATGATCGCGTCGATGGCGACGGCGGTCTTACCGATCTGGCGGTCACCGATGATCAGCTCACGCTGGCCACGACCGATTGGCACCATGGTGTCAATGGCTTTCAGACCGGTCTGGACCGGCTCATCAACGGATTGACGAGCGATAACACCGGGAGCCACTTTCTCGACCGGTGAGGTCAGATCGGTGCCCAGTTCGCCTTTGCCATCGACGGGATTACCCAAGCCATCAACCACACGGCCCATCAGTTCCGGACCCACCGGTACTTCCAGGATGCGGCCGGTGCAACGAACCTTCTGGCCTTCCGCCAGGTCTTCGTAGTCACCCAGTACAACCGCACCCACGGAGTCACGCTCCAGGTTCAGGGCCATACCGAATACGCCGTTGGCAAATTCAATCATCTCACCGTACATAACGTCGGCGAGACCGTGGATCAGTACGATACCGTCAGAAACGGAGAGGATCGTACCTTCGTTCTTTGCATCGGAAGAGATATCGAGCTTTTCGATTCTCTTCTTGATGATGTCACTGATCTCGGATGGATTCAGTTGCTGCATGCCTTTATCCTCAAACCTTGTGCTGAAATCAGGAGCCCAGAGCGTCGGCCAGTTTGGTCAGCTTTCCGCGTACAGATGCGTCAATCACCATGTCGCCGGTGCGTACAATCACACCACCGATCAAAGACTTGTCCATTGACGCTGCGAGTGACACTTGGCGCTCGAGTTTGGTCGACAGTGCCTGGGCGAGCTTCTGCTGTTGTTCGTCCGTCAGCTCATATGCCGAGGTGACTTCAATATCAACAGTACGCTCAAAGTCAGCCCGGTACGTGTTGAAGAGCGCTGCAATTTCGGGCAGAAGACTCAACCGGCGGTTGGCCGCCAGAATCATTAAGAAATTGCGAACCGACTCTGTGACGTTGTCTCCAACGCACTCCAGAATCATGCCTGCCTTCTTCTGCTCTTCGGTGCCTGGACTGGCGAGAAGCTGTCGAATGTCTTCGTTGGCTGTAATCTGCCCGGCAACGGTTAGCACTTCAGACCATTCAGCCAGTTGCTTCTGGTCCTGAGCGGCCGAAAATGCTGCCTTTGCGTATGGGCGGGCCAGCGTTCTCAGTTGTGCCATGATGAACCTCGTCGTTTAGAGTTCTGCTGCCAGCTTGTCCAGCATCTCACTGTGCTTGTTGGCATCGACAGAGGTTTCCAGGATCTTCTCAGCACCAGCAACCGCGATGGCGGCAATTTCCGCACGCAACGCGTCACGAGCCTGATTGCGCTCCTGCTCAATTTCGGCCTTGGCCTGCTCAATCAGCTTCTGGCCTTCCTTGCGGGCATCGTCTTTCGATGCTTCCACAATCTGGGCCGCACGCTTGTTGGCCTGTTCGATCAGGCCAGCCGCTTGCTGCTTGGCTTCACGCAGTTCCTGAGCTGACTTTTCCTGAGCCAGTTCCAGATCGCGCGCAGCGCGGTCTGAGGCAGCCAGTCCGTCAGCGATCTTCTTTTGACGCTCCTGCAGTGCGGCCATAATCGGCGGCCACACATATTTCATGCAGAACACGACAAAGATAAAGAACGCGATGGCTTGACCAATCATCGTCAAATTAATGTTCACGTCTTCACCTCTCGCCTGTTGTGTAAAGAATCATCAGACCGGGAAGTTCCCCGGCGGCGACTCGATTAACCGGCGATCTGGCCGACAAACGGGTTGGCGAAAGTGAAGAACAGAGCGATACCAACACCGATCATGGTTACGGCGTCCAGCAGGCCTGCAACGATGAACATTTTAACCTGCAGCATCGGGGTCATTTCCGGCTGACGCGCGGCGCCTTCCAGGAATTTGCCACCGAGGATACCAAAGCCGATAGCAGTACCCAGGGCACCCAGGCCGATCAGCAGTGCAACGGCAATCGCGGTCATTCCAACTACAGTTTCCATGATAACTCCCAGTTTTCAGTTAGGTTTTCAGTTTAAGGGTTTCGGTTTTCAAACTACGGTTTAATGGTTCCGATCAATGACTGTCTTCATGAGCCATGCTCAGGTAAACAATCGTCAGCATCATAAAGATGAACGCCTGCAGCGTGATGATCAGAATGTGGAAAATGGCCCAGGGTACCGACAGCGCCCACTGTGCCCAGAATGGCAGCAGGGCGATCAGGATAAAGATCAGCTCACCGGCGTAGAGGTTACCGAACAGACGCAGTGCCAGTGAAATGGGCTTGGCCAGCAGGCTCACGCCTTCCAGCAGCAGGTTGACCGGTACCAGCAGTACTTTGAGAAAGAAGTTGTCGGAAGAGAACGGGTGCAGGGTCAGCTCGCCGACAAAACCACCAACACCTTTGACCTTGATGCTGTAGTAGATAATCAGGAAGAACACGGAGAGCGACATGCCCAGTGTGACGTTAACGTCCGTGGTCGGCACCACCTTCATGTATTCCAGACCCATCATGTGGAACAGCTGGGGCAGGAAGTCTACCGGCACCAGATCCATCAGGTTCATCAGGAAGACCCAGCAGAAGATGGTCAGCGACAGGGGTGCAATCACCTTGTTTCGGCCGTGGAAGGTCTCCTTCACGCTGGTATCAACAAACTCGATCAGGATTTCAACGAAGTTCTGAAGGCCGCTGGGCTGACCAGAGGTAGCACGCTTGGCCGCCATGCGAAACAGGATCAGGAACAGGGCGCCCAGTGCAACAGCCCATCCAAGAGAATCCACGTGAACGGCCCAGAATCCCATATCGGAGGCTTCCCGGGCATTATGGGCCATGGTCCAGCCCGCTTCTGACATCACCGAACCATCCGCACGCTCGTAACCGGCCGGAAGTTTACCGTAGGTGAGGTTCTGGAGGTGGTGCTGGATATACTCTGATGCGCTGCCTGCCATAACGTTCTCTCAGGTCCTGTTAGCTTCGCTGCGTTCTGCGGCCCGCTAGGAGCGGAGTCAACCAATTGGTGACCAACATGATCGCAAATGATAAAAAAAGTGCCGCTATATCAAGCGACGGAATCCATTTGAACACCATCGTAAACAGGATGGCGCACAGGATGAGCTTGCCGGCCTCACCCTGGTAAAAAGAACTCATGATCTGCCTGGCAGACCGCGCGCCGGAGTAGCGGAAAGCCTTGAAGGCAAAATAACCGTGGGGCAGAAGAAAAATAAGCCCCCCAAACAGTGCTGAATAACCGGCCACCTGGCTTTTAAAGAGGAATGCCAGACTGACGACGACCAATACCACACTTTCTATTACAAACCATCGTGCGATGGGCGGACGCTGTATCCCACCCTGTTCAGCCTTCGTCATGGTATTTCCCGGTTGCCACACCGCTTTGGTTCGGTGCCGTTTATTAATTAGACAATCGCACCGATACAAGCGCCGCAGATTATATGTGTTCAATCTACACGAATCAACAAAACCGGAACGGTCGCTCCGCCCCGAAACACGCAGAAAAACTGGCGTTGGGGGGCATGAGGGACACAAATAGACACCAACATGAAGGGGCAGCACTATATGTAGTGGTACCTAGTCAAAACTGACCTTTGGTACCCCGCCGTTGGTCGCAGAGTGCCAACACTAAATTGTTAACAGTGGCGCTATGGAAATCCTGCCAGGGACGTTACTTGATATGGCCTAAAATGCCATCCAGTTCGTCGAGAGAGGTGTATTCGATCACCAGCTTGCCCTTGCCACGCTGGCCATGGTCGATCGACACCCGGGCACCGAGTCGCTCGGCCAGGTCGTCCTGCAGGGCACGGATGTTCGGATCCACTTCACCCTTGGCTTTCTTGCGGTTCGGCGATTCCTGTTGCACCCGGCGAACCAGGGCTTCCGTCTGCCGCACTGACAGGGATTTCGCGACCACCTGTCGCGCCACCTGCATCTGCTGCTCGGGTTGAAGCGTAAGCATGGCCCGACCATGACCCATTTCCAGATCACCGTGCTCCAGCATGACACGAACGTCTTCCGACAGGCTGATCAGCCGCAGCAGGTTGGTGATGGTGGTACGGGACTTACCCACCGCTTCCGCGACCTGAGCCTGGGTCAGGCCGAACTCATCCTGCAGGCGTTGTAGCGCAAAGGCTTCTTCGATGGGATTGAGGTTCTCGCGCTGGATATTCTCAATCAGCGCCATGGCGATAGCGGCATCATCCGGCACGTCGCGGATAATGGCGGGAATGCGGTCGAGCTCGGCCATCTGGGTGGCTCGCCAGCGGCGCTCGCCGGCGATCAGCTCAAAGCGGCCTTCGGCAATCGGACGCACCACCACGGGCTGCATCACGCCCTGCTGGCGAATGGAGTCAGCCAGTTCCTGCAGGGCCGCCGGATCCATGTCACGGCGAGGCTGGAACCGGCCACGCTGGATCAGGTCGATCGGAACTTCCCGGAGCTCACCATCGTGATCCTTCAGTTCCTGGTCCAGGTTGACCCTGGAGCCCTGCAACAGAGCGCCCAGTCCGCGCTCACCCAGTCCTCGTTTCTTCGCCGCCATGGTGTTTGTCATTCTTCCCGATGAAATATCTGTGTGCAAAGGAGAGGTAGTTTACACGGCAACAGCCGCGGATGTCTTTTGCGATCCATGCCGGCGTACCATCTCACCAGCCAGGGCCAGATAGGCCACCGCGCCCTTGGACGCGCGGTCGTATTTCAGGGCCGGCATACCATAGCTGGGGGCCTCCGCCAGCCTCACGTTGCGGGGGATCACCGCGCGGTAGACCTTGTCACCGAAAAACTCGTTGAGCTGACTGGACACATCCAGAGTCAGGCTGTTGCGGGGGTCATACATGGTGCGCAGGATGCCTTCCACCTGCAGATCCGGGTTGACGGTCTCCTGAATCTGCTCAACCGTGTTCATCAAGGCCGCCAGACCTTCCAGGGCATAGTATTCGCACTGCATGGGAATCAGCACCGTATCCGCCGCTGACAGCGCATTGACGGTCAGCAGGCTGAGGGACGGCGGGCAGTCGATCAGGATGTAGTCGTAGTTCTCCCGCACCTTGTTCAGGGCCAGGCGCAGGCGATGCTCGCGGCCGATTTCGTTCATCAGCTCCACTTCGGCGGCGGTCAGGTCGCCGTTAGCCGGCAGTATGTCAAACCCAGAGACTTCGGCCCGGAAAATCACCTCGGCTGCCGTTGCCCGTTTGGTGAGCATGTCGTAGCCGGAGAGCTCCAGGGCATTCTTATCCACACCACTGCCCATGGTGGCGTTGCCCTGGGGGTCCATATCCACCAGTAACACGCGGCGCTTGGTTGCGGCCAATGACGCAGCCAGGTTGACGCAGGTGGTGGTTTTACCCACACCGCCTTTTTGATTGGTCACTGCAATCACACGCGCCATGACTCGCCTCCTGTCGTGAAATTCTGATGGCTGGAATCCCGACCGATCACCAGCAGGTGCCGGTCGCCGTCCGAGCCAGGTACCGATAATGACTGTCGGGATGTTACCTGCCAACCCACTGGCAGGGCAGCCACCTCATCATCCGGAAACTGGCCTTTCATGGCAAGGAACTCACCCTCATCCGCAAGCAGATGCCCACACCAGTTGACGAGGTTATCCAGTGCCGTAAACGCTCGACTGCTGATCTGCTGGTATCGGATCGCGGGATCACAGCTTTCAGCCCGGCCGTGAATGATCTCCACATTCTTCAGGCCGAGTTCCAGCACACACTGGGTCAGGAAGCGGGTTTTCTTGCTGTTGCTGTCCAGTAGGGTAAAACGCCTTTCGGGCAAGGTGATTGCGAGGGGGATGCCAGGCAACCCACCTCCGGCGCCAACATCCAGCAGATGGTCCGCGGTAACAAATGGCAGGATACTGAGGCTGTCCAACAACTGGCGCGACACCATCTGTCGTGGCTCCCGTACAGCCGTCAGGTTATAGGCCCGGTTCCACTTATTCAGCAGGGCCAGAAACGCCAGCAACTGTTGCTGGCTGGCGCTGTCCAGTTCCAGGTTGAGGTCAGCCAGGCCCTGGGTGAGCTGGCGTTGCCAGAGTGCGTCGCTCATGGGCGCACTCAGGCGGATTGCTTGCGCAGCAGGTCGCGCTTCTTGAGATGCACCAGCACCTGGGAAATGGCGGCCGGGGTCACGCCCTGGATGCGTGAGGCCTGGGCCACGGTTTCCGGCCGTACTTCCTTGAGCTTCTGCTTGATCTCGTTGGACAGGCCACCAATGGCATCAAAATCAATATCATCCGGTAAACGGGTATTTTCATTCCGGCGCAGACGCTCGATTTCGTCCGCCTGGCGGGAGATATAACCCTCGTACTTGATCTCGATTTCCACCTGATCCGCCACCGCCGGGTCGTCTGCTTGGCCTTCGGCCATGTCAGCAATGTGGCGATAGTTGATTTCCGGGCGCCGCAGCAGCTCTGCGAGTGTCTGGTCTCGGTTCATGGGCTGACGCAGGTGGCTGTTGGCGGCGTCGCCGCCAGATGTTCCCGGATGAATGCGCGTGGTTTCCAGGCGCTGACGTTCTGCGGCGATGGCTTCACGCTTGCTGTTAAAGGCCTGCCAACGCTGGTCATCCAGCAACCCGAGCTTGTGGCCGGTTTCCGTCAGGCGAAGGTCGGCGTTGTCCTCCCGCAGGATCAGCCGGTATTCAGCACGGCTGGTAAACATACGGTACGGCTCGGAGGTACCCATGGTGATCAGGTCGTCCACCAGAACGCCGAGGTAGGCTTCGTCACGGCGGGGGTACCATTCGTCCTTGTCCTGAGCACGCAATGCCGCGTTGATACCTGCGAGAAGGCCCTGGGCACCGGCTTCTTCATAACCGGTAGTGCCATTGATCTGGCCCGCAAAGTACAGGCCCTGGATAAACTTGGTTTCCAGGGTGTGGCGCAGATCCTGTGGGTTCAGGAAGTCGTACTCGATGGCGTAGCCGGGCCGCGTAATGTGGGCATTCTCGAAGCCGGGAATGGTGCGCACAGCCGCCAACTGAATATCGAACGGCAGACTGGTGGAGATGCCGTTGGGGTATAGCTCATTCGTCGTCAGCCCTTCCGGCTCCACGAAAATCTGGTGCGAGTCCTTGTCGGCAAACCGGTTGACCTTGTCCTCGATGGACGGGCAATAGCGAGGCCCGATGCCTTCGATGTTACCGGCAAACATGGGCGACCGGTCAAAGCCACTGCGAATGATGTCGTGGGTTTGTTCGGTGGTGCGGGTAACGTAGCAACAGACCTGTTCAGGATGCTGGTTGCGGGAACCCAGGAAGGACATCACCGGCGCCGGGTCATCACCCCATTGCTCCTGCATCACGGAGAAATCCACGCTGCGGGCATCGATACGGGGTGGGGTGCCGGTTTTCAGGCGCCCGACGTTGAACGGCAGTTCCCGCAGACGCTGTGCCAGCGCGTTGGCCGGTGCGTCACCGGCACGGCCACCGGAATGCTGCTGCATGCCGATGTGGATAACACCGCCAAGGAAGGTTCCGGTGGTCAGCACCACCGTGGGCGCGCGAAAACGGATGCCCGACTGGGTCACCACGCCGGTGATGCGCTCGCCATCCACAATCAGGTCGTCAGCAGCCTGCTGGAACAGCGTCAGGTTGGGCTGGTTCTCGAGGATCTCGCGGATCGCCGCCTTGTACAGCACCCGGTCTGCCTGGGCGCGGGTGGCTCGTACTGCCGGTCCCTTGCGCGAGTTGAGCACGCGGAACTGGATGCCCGCCTTGTCAGTCGCCATCGCCATGGCGCCACCGAGAGCATCGATTTCCTTGACCAGATGACTCTTGCCGATGCCGCCAATGGCGGGGTTGCAGGACATCTGACCCAGGGTCTCGATGTTGTGGGTCAGCAGCAGGGTCTGGGAGCCCATGCGTGCAGCCGCCAGAGCGGCTTCAGTGCCGGCATGGCCACCACCAATGACTATGACATCGAAACGGGTCGGATAATCCACAACATCACCTCGGCAAACGGGGACTCAGAAAAATTCTCGGTATCAGGAAACTGCCTGAAAATCAGGGCGGGGAGTATAACGCCTCACCCGGTAAATTGCAGTCAGAATGTGCAAATTTTAACCAGACAGGCGGGTTATCGAAAGACCCCGAGCGCTACCTACCCGATACACGCGGTTTCACGCAGGGTTTCACGAATAGTGGATAACCGAAATCTGACAGATATCAGCGGCTTGTAGACACCTTCTCAGAAAACTTTTCAAGAAAGTTATCCACATATCAGATGTGCCCTATAACGCCTTATTATTCAACCTAACTATTTGTTTTTAATAACTTATTTTTGTTCTAACCAAAGCTTATCCGAAGGTTATCCAATAAATTATCCACAGTTTGGTGCTGCCTGCGGTCGTCAGAACTGATCCATCTCTTTTGATTGCGGGGCGGCCGTCATGCCGCGACCACCAGGAGACTGGCTGGCCTGTTGTTCAAGCTCCAGTGCAATCGCGTTGGTGGATTTGGCAAACCGTGCCAACAGGTTGTATAGCACCGGAATAATAAACAGGGTCAGGGTGGTGGCGAACACCAGCCCGCCGAGGATCACGATACCGATCGACGCCCGGCTTTCCGCCCCCGCGCCCGTTGCGAGCACCAAAGGCACGGCACCGAAGACCGTGGATATGGTGGTCATCAACACCGGCCGGAAGCGCAGGCTGGCACCTTCCAAAATCGCGTCCCTCACTTCATAGCCCTTATCCCGTAGCTGGTTGGCAAACTCGACAATCAATATGCCGTTCTTCGCCATCAACCCCAGCAACATGATGATGCCGATCTGGCTGTAGATGTTCAGGCTGATGCCGGCCCACCACAGGCCCAGCAGGGCTCCGGTAACCGCCAATGGGACCGACAGCATGATGATCAGCGGGTGAATCCAGCTTTCGAACTGGGCAGCCAGCACCAGGAAGACAATCACGAATGCCAGGCCAAAAGTGACGTAGATCGCCGACGACGATTCCTGGAATTCCCGCGATAGCCCTTTGTAGCTTACCCTTGCCTCCGGCGGCAGGTTATCCACAGCCAGGTTGTTCAGATACGTCAGTGCCGCCCCAAGATCATAGCCATCGGCCAGGGAGGCACTGATGACAACCGCCGGCAAGCGGTCGATGCGTCTCAGGTCGGGATTGGCGCCGATCTCCTCCACCGACACCAGCGCCTGGAGAGGGATCAGGGTGCCTCCCTCACGGGGGCGCAGGAAAATCTGCCCCAGGTCCGACGGCGTTGCCCGGTCAGCGTCCGCGGCCTGGAGGATGACATCGTATTCGCGTCCGCGGTCCAGGTAGGTGGTGACTTGCCGTGATGCCAGCATGGTCTGCAGTGTCAGGCCCACATCTTCGATGGTGACATCCAGGTCCGCGGCGCGCTCCCGGTCGATGGACACACGCAGTTCGGGGCGGGTCAGTTCGAAATCAGTGTCCAGGTTCAGCAGGTTCGGGTTGTCCTTCGCCCGCTCGACGATTTCCTCGCTCCAGGCCTGCACACTTTCGTAATCCGGCCCGGCCACCACGAATTCCACTGGTTGATCAAAGCCGCGCTGCCCAAGCCCCGGTGGGTTCACCGCAATCGCGCGAATACCTGTGACCTGGCTAAGCTTGCCTCGCAGCTCGCTGGTGATCTGTTGTTGTTTGACCTCACGGTCTTCCCAGGGCACCAGGCCCATGATCATGAACGCGTTGTCCTCTTCGTCGCGGAAGCCAACGATCGACAACAACCGATTGGAGACACCCTCTTCCAGGTAAGGCAACAGTTCCTGCTCCGCCTGACGCACGTAATGATCGGTGAACTCGACCGTCGAACCCCGTGGGGCGCTGGTCGGCATGATGATGACGCCCCGGTCTTCCGTAGGCGCCAACTCCTGCGGCAATCTTGGGAAAATCACGATGGCAACGATAAGCCCGACAAGCCCAAGTCCCAGCAACAATCCGGGCTGGTTGAGGGCGAATCGGAGCATGCGTTCGTAACCATGGGTCAGGCCATTGAGCACTTTTTCACTGGCCGCCCACAAGCGATGTCCTTCCGCCGATTCCGGGCTGTGTCGCAACCATTTTGAACACAGCATGGGCGCCAGGGTGAGCGCCACCAGGCTGGACACCACCACCGCCGCCGCCAGGGTGAAGCCAAACTCGGCAAACAGTCGCCCGATGTTGCCGCCCATAAACGAAATCGGCACAAACACCGCCACCAGGGTGAGCGTGGTGGCAATAACGGCAAAGGCCACCTGCTTGGCGCCGCGATAGGACGCCAGCAGTGGCGGTTCGCCCTCATCGATCCGGCGCTGGATGTTTTCCAGCATGACGATGGCGTCGTCCACCACCAGACCAATGGCCAGAATGACTGCAAGCAGGGTCAGTACGTTGATGGAGAAACCGAGGAAGCCCAGCCCGATAAAGGCGCCGATAACCGCCACCGGGATGGTCACCGCCGGTATCAAGGTAGCCCGCCAGGACCGCAGGAACAGGAAGATCACCAGAATGACCAGGGACACCGCAATGGCGAGCGTAAACACCACTTCCTTGATCGACGCGCGGATGAATATCGACTCGTCGTAGCTTTCGGCAATAGTCACTTCCGGGGGCAGGGTCTCGCGTATCTTCTCCAGCTCCTCACGCACGGCATCGGACACCGCCACCGTGTTGGCCTTGGATTGACGAATGATGCCCATGCCGATTGCAGTCTTGCCGTTGGCCCGCAGTCGGCTGACATCGGACTCAACCCCCATCTGGACATTGGCCACCTCGCCGAGGCGCAGAAGATCATTACCGTCGCGACGAATCACCAGATCACGGAACTGCTCCACATTGGTGAGCCGGCCTTCCGCACGCACCGTGAAGTTACGGGTGGAAGAGTCTACCGAGCCGGCGGGCAGTTCAACGTTATTGGCCCTCAGTGAGCGCTCGACCTCGGCCACGGTGATATCCCGCGCGGCCAACCGTTCACGGTCCAGCCAGACCCGGATGGCGTAGCGCCGCTCACCACCAATGCGTACGTCGGCAACGCCATCCAGCACGGACAGTCGGTCGGCAAGCACCCGTTCGGCAAAATCGCTCAATTCCGCACTGTCCCAGATGTCACTGCGCAGGGTCACCCACATCATCGGGCGGGCGTCCGAGTCGGCCTTCTGGACGACCGGCGCCTCAGCCTCTTCGGGCAGCTGATCGGCAATGCGGGACACGGCATCGCGCACATCGTTGGCGGCGATGTCGACGTTGCGGGAAATGGTAAATTCGATACTGGTTCGGGATTCGCCCTGTTCGGTGGAGGACTCAATGGAGCGAATACCTTCAATCCCGCTGATAGCCCCTTCAACCACCTGAGTGATCTGGGTGTCCACCACTTCGGCAGCGGCGCCGATGTAATCCGTGGAAATGGACACCACGGGTGGGTCAATGTCCGGATACTCCCGCACAGGAAGCCCCAGCAACGCCGCCAACCCGAAAACTACAATAAGAAGACTGAGAACCGTCGCAAAGACAGGGCGTTTGATGGAGACATCAGACAGGATCACGGTTCAGGACTCCAGGGAGTTGGCAAAGCGGTTGTCGGGAATCACGTTTTCCCCTTCCACCACACTGATCCTGTCGCCACTGCTCAATCTGTCCTGGCCGGTTACAATCACCTGCTCGTCCAGCGACAGTCCGTCAACGATTTCCACCAGGCCAGGCATCCGGGACCCCAGGGTCACCGAAACCCGTCGGGCGATACCGTCTTCGGCCACGAACACATACTTCTCGTCACCGCGAATCATTACTGCCTGCTCGGGAATGACCAGGGATTCTCGTTCGCGGAGTGTCAGCGTGGCCGACATGAACTGCCCGGGCCGAAGCTTGCCATCAGGATTGTCGATCAGCGCCCTGACCGGCAGTGTTCGGCTCAGTTCATCAATTCGCGTACCCAACTCCACCAGTTCACCGCCAAAGGTTTCCCCGGTATAGGCCGGCGACGTGCCCCGCACGGTCTGGCCAATGTGAATCTGGCCGAGGAAGCGCTCGGGGATTGCGAAGCCCAATTCCATCTTGTTGGTGGAATCCAGGGTGGCCACGGATGTGCCTGCACCGAGATAGGTTCCCAGGCTGATATCGGAAAGGCCGATAACCCCGGCAAACGGCGCTTCAATACGGTGGTTGTCGAGGCGGGTACGGGCCGCCTCGCGCTGGGCTTCCGCCACATCGACAGCGGTGCGCAGTTCATCCACCTGGGACTGGGATATGCTGTTGTTGGCCTGGAGTTTCCGGGCGCGATCAAACTGGCGACGGGCGTCGGAGAGGGTGGCTTCCGCCACCTGCAGATCGGCGCTGGCCTGACGATCATCGAGCCGCAGCAACAGGTCACCGGACTGGACCCGCTTTCCCGCATCGAGGTTCATTTCAACGACACGACCGCTGACTTCGGTGGTCAGTTCCACCTGATCCCGGGCCTGAAGGCTACCTACCGCCCTGACGGTGTCACTGACCAGCTCCATTTCGGGGGTGACCGTATTCACCTTGCTGGCAGGGCGTTCCCGCTGGGCGTCCGCCGCCTGCTCCCCGGTCAGATGCTGCCAGGAGAATGCCCCCCCGGCGGCCAAAGCCACGAGTATCAGAGCGATCAACCATTGCTTAACCATAATTGCATTATCCGTCTGCTTGATTGTGCCCCAACAACCGGCTGAAGGTTCGACATGGGCTATCGTTTGCTGATCACCAGCACGATCTCCCCGACTTCTATCCCCCATTTCGTCATGGTGGTCTGGTTAATCAGGGTGTCCGGTGTAATCAGGTACATCCAGTCATCCATGCGGACATCAATGGTGCCGTCGCCATAGGACACCCGCAGAACATAATTCATATTAATGGCATTGCCTTGCCAACGCATGGTGCCCGGCTCCACCACATCACCGGCATCGGCGTGCAACGCGCCGTTGTCGGGTGTCAGCGTCCATACCCGGGTCTGGACTTCGCCATCGTCGAAGCGGAACTCCTCATCCAGGGTGCCGATGCCGTTGCTGTCCCAACTGGCGGAAATATCTGCATCGAAAGTGCGAATCACTTCGCCCGAGAAATCCTTGACCACCCCCCGGGCAGATAGTTCGCCGGTAAAAAATTCCTGGGGCGTCAACACCGGCCCGCGGTCACTGTAATCCTCAAGCGACGGTCCGGCACAGCCCGCAAGCAACACTGTCGCCAACAATAACCAGAGACAGCGGGGCAGACCAGTGATCCTGTTGGTCCCAATCGATATTTGCATGATATTTACACTCCCCTGGTCATTCAGAATGGATAGTCGGCCCTTCAAATACGCCCATCACGTTGTTATCGATCATTAGAGGACGTCGGCGTGCATGCTCGCGTCATTTCAGCCAATTGTCCTTTCTGACAGGGGGCATGGCGGTTTCCGTCAATGGCAGGTCGCCGGCAATGCCGTAAAACATCGGGCAATGGAAACAGAACCACAGAGGTATTTGCTATGCCGGTGTACAAGGCACCCCTACGCGACATGAAGTTCCTGCTCAACGAGGTTTTCGACTACCCGGGACACTACACTCGTTTGAAAACCGGTGAGAATGCCACTCCGGATATCGTCGATGCGGTACTCAACGAATGCGGCAAATTCTGCGAAGAAGTCTTGAGCCCGCTCTACCAGAGCGGCGACGAGGAAGGCTGCAGACTGGATAACGGCGAAGTCATCACTCCCAAAGGCTACCGTGAAGCCTATCAAAAGTATGCGCAGGGCGGGTGGCAGGGCCTGTCTGCACCGGAGGAGTATGGCGGGCAGGGACTGCCGGCCTCCATGGGCCTGTTCAAGCAGGAGATGATGGGTACTGCCAACTGGTCCTTCTCCATGTACCCGGGCCTGTCGATGGGCGCCATGAACACCATCTTTCTGCACGGCAGCCAAGACCAGAAGCGAACTTACCTGGTACCACTGACCGAAGGCCGCTGGGGTGGCACCATGTGCCTGACCGAACCCCAGTGCGGGACCGATCTGGGACAGGTGAAAACCAAAGCGGCCCCGCAGGAAGACGGCAGCTTCAAGCTCTCCGGTACCAAGATCTTCATTTCCTCCGGTGACCATGACCTGACCGAGAACATCGTTCACATTGTGCTGGCCCGCTTGCCGGATGCCCCGAAAGGCACCCGGGGCATCAGTCTGTTCATCGTGCCCAAGTTCCTGCCCGACGGGAACGGTGGCGTTGGCGAAGCCAATGGCGTGACCTGTGGCAGCCTGGAAAAAAAAATGGGGATCAAGGCCTCAGCCACCTGCGTGATGAACTTCGACGATGCCACCGGTTTCCTGATCGGCCCGGAGAACGAAGGGTTGAACTGCATGTTCACCTTCATGAACACCGCGCGGATCGGCACTGCCATCCAGGGTGTCGGCCCGGCGGAACTGTCCTACCAGTGGGCGCTGGATTACGCCAGGGAACGCCGCTCCATGCGCGCCCTGTCGGGTAAGAAAGAACCCGACCAGGTGGCCGACAGCCTGATTCACCATGCCGATGTCCGCCGCATGCTGCTGACCCAGAAAGCCATCGCCGAGGGCGGGCGTGCCATGCTGTACTACGCCGCACGGCTGGCCGATCACATGGTGGAAGGCCACACCGCTGGTGATGAGAAGAAAGCGGATGCTTACGATGACAGGCTGGGCTTTCTGACCCCCATTCTGAAAGGCTTCCTGACCGAGCTGGGCAACGAAGCCGCCAACCTGGGGGTACAGGTGTTCGGCGGCCACGGCTATATCCGCGAGCACGGCATGGAGCAGATTGTCCGCGACACCCGCATTGCCACGCTCTATGAAGGGACCACCGGTATCCAGGCGCTGGACCTGCTGGGCCGCAAGGTGCTGTTGATGACTCAGGGCGGGGCGGTCAGGGAGTTCACCCTCAAGGTCGCCAATTTTGCCCGCAAGACCCTGACTGACAAACGGGTACGGCCTTTCTCGGTGGAGTTGCTCAAACTGACAGCGCAATGGAATGTGCTTACGGTGCGGCTGATGCTGGCCGCCCGCAAGGACCGCGATGTGGTGAGTTCCGCTGCCAACGACTTCCTGATGTACAGCGGTTACGTGACCATGGCCTACATGTGGGCAAGGATGGCGGCGGTCGCTTCAGAGAAACTGGACAAGAGTGGTGACGACTCGGAGGACTTCTACCGTGCCAAACTGGCCACGGCGGAATTCTACTATGAACGCCTGCTGCCCCGGGCGCAGGCTCACGCCACCGGCATGTTGAGCCCGACAAGAAGCCTGATGCAACTGGCGCCCGAGCACATGGCCTTCACCGACTGAAGCGAGTACGGCCTGTAGTACGAACTTACAGGCCGTACTTGGTTTCGATGGCCTCAAACATGCCGGTTTCATGAACCTTTCGAAGCCCGGCGTTAAGCTTTTCGACCGTGGCGTCCGGCGTATCCAGGTTGATCGCCAGGAAAAGCTCGGTGTCGTTAAACGAGTAGACCGGATCCAGCCCCTCAACGTTCTGCTGGGACGCAAAATAAGGGCCGGCCAGGCGGTCTGCGATCCACAGGTCAATCTGGCCGAGCTCCAGGCGTTTCGGGTTGAGGTCATCGCTGTCCAGAGTGGACACTTCGTAGCCGCGCTCGAGCAGGTATTCGGTCATTACGTCATTGCGATAGCCGCCAAAACGCAGCCCCCTGGCGTCCTCAAGCTTATCAATCTGCAGGTTTGTACCCGCCGGCGCGAAAATGGTCCAAAGGTTCCGGGTCAGCGGGCCAACCCATTTGAAACGCGGCGCGCGGGACTCCGTGTAGGTGGTGCAGAAAATGCCGTGGTTACGCTTGCTGAGTGCCCGGTTGTAACCGTAATCCCAATTGCGCAGCTTGATCACGTAATCCAGATCGGTGTTGTTCAGGATGGCCTTGACCATTTCCGTGCACAGACCATCAATGTTGGTGCCGTTATGCTCGAACGCCCGGCCGGTAGCGCTCATGTTGTACGGGGGGAAGTTTTCGGTATACAGATACAGCTTGTCTGAAGCCTGGGCGCTGGAAACACCCGTCATCAAGACGAGGGCAGCGAGTAAGAACACTGGCAGGTTCCGCACGGTTTATCTCCTTGATATGCGTGGTCGCCATGAGCTGATGTCACGGTCTGTCATTCTCTGTGTCGCCGGAGTCTACCCCAGGTTTTCACGGTATTTGACAATAAAAATGTGTGTTTTCGTAATGGAATGAACCGGCATCTGCCTAGTCAGCAGACCCGGGGGCCGGCACCGGCATGCTGACGTACTCGCCCTGTGAAAAGTCGATCCCTAACTCCCTTACCTTTGCCTGAACCGGCTCGTTGTGGACAAATTCCGCCACCGTTTGAATGTCCAGACTGCGGGCGAACTGGACGATGCCACTGGTTACCAGGAACGCGGTTTGATCTTCATGGAGGTTGCGAATCAGACTGCCATCAATCTTGATGAAGTCCACGTTCAGGCTCAGCAGGTGGGAAAAATTGGAGTAGCCAGTGCCGAAATCGTCGATGGCAATACGGCAGCCATAGGGTTTGACCTGTTCGATGAACGTGCGGATGTCGTCGTAGTTGGTAATACCATCCGATTCCAGGATCTCGAAGATAACGCGATCGCCAATGCCTGAGGTTTCGATGGCGGAGAGGATCTGAGCGACGGTCTCCGGCTCGGTGATGTCACCGTAGGAGAGGTTGATCGAAAACTCGTCGTCGCGCCCGGTAAAACAGGCAAAACATTTCTCGATCATCAGTTCGGTGATTCGTCGGTTCAGCCGCAGTTTATTGGCGATGTCCATAAAGCGGCCAGCACTGATCACGCTGCCATCCGGCTCCACCATCCTCACCAGGCATTCGTACTTGGAGATACGGCCGCTCTGGTTATCCTGGATAGGCTGAAACCACGGCACCAGGCGATCATGGTCAATGGCTTCTTTCAGGCGATTGGCCCAGTACAGATTGTTTTCGTAGTTTTCCTCAACCCCTACGGCCGGGTCATACAACAGATGATGGCGTCCTGTTTCCCGGGCCTGTAATACCGCCACTTTTGCCTGGCTGACCAACTGATCGGCGGCATCTTCCGGTTTCCGGCTATTGCGAAGCGCGATGCCGATACTGACATCCACCGTCAGGCGCTGTTCCTGCCAATACACCCGGTCGCCAGTAACCAGATGCCGGACCTGTACAGCAAGCTGGTGAGCCACTTCCGGCGCCATTGCCGGTGCCAGTACAGCAAATTCGTCACCGGGAAGACGGTATACCCGAAAAATTTCGCGGTTATGATCGCGGCTGAACGCGGTCAATCGTGTGGCAACCGCCAAAAGCACATGGTCGCCACAGACATTACCGAACAAGCTGTTGATCTGGTTGAAGCGGTCCAGATTGATGATCAGCAACGCGGCTGCCTGGCGGTTCTGGAGATCCCGCAACAAACGGACACGGTTCGGGAGACCGGTAAGGTCGTCGGTATAGGACGCCTGCAATTCACGAATCAGCTGGATAATCCGGTACAACAGATACAGGCTCAGGATCAGCATCGCCGAGACGGTACCGACCAGAATCAGGTAATTGGTGCGCTCCATCGGCAGCAGCACTGCATTGATCTCATTTCGCGGAACGCCGGCCCCGTACACCATGCCCCCAGCGGTGGCGGCATAGTAAAGCTCATAGTCTTCATTGCCCGCCGAGAGGCCTCGAGTGGTCAGTTCCCCGACCTCGCCCAAGGACCGTGCTGAGTCAACATCAGCACCAAGATCCAGCGCCAGGATGGCATCAATCAGGGCCTGCTCCCTGCGGGTGTCTTTCCCCTGACTGAGGCTCGAGAGATTGCGATTGTTGCGGTCATTCAGGAACGCGAAACTGTGTTGGGTGACGGTGATGCGACTGACAACATCAATGATCTGGTCCGCGCCCCAAGCAGTTGTCGCCATGCCCAGCAGGTTGCCGTCACGATCGTACATAGGACTGGCGAGCGTCAGCACCGCGCGTTCAGTATTGAGATCGAAATACACCGGCGACCAGTACACGTGTCCGGAATTGTCGGGATCGGCCGTCCACTCCTGTTCCAATGTGCGACCGAACCAGGGAGCGTTGCGATAGTGGTCAAAACGGGATTCAGTATCCAGCCTTGTCAGTGTGTTGTCGTCGCTACCCTGCAAAAAGTAGGGCATATAGCTGGTGCCTGTTTCTGACAACACGCCCGGCTCAAACCAGAGCCCGGCACCCGCCGCTCCCTCGAAATCCTGCAAATGGGCGTTCAAGGTGTGCTCCAGGCTCCCACGCACTATAGACAGAGCACGACCGGACATCCCACTCTCGACCATCTCGTGGAAACTCTCACCAACGTTGGCGAGGGTAATGGTGTAGCTTGCCAAAGCGGATTGACGGGCATTGATGCGCGACAGTCCTGCACCCACCACCTCATTGATCTGTTGCCTCCGAAGCTCGGAGAGGGCATCCCGTGAGTAACTGAGATTCAGGCTGGACAACAGAAGCATTCCGACAACAAACACCAGCAATAACAAACCCAGCATCCACATGATGGATTGGCGTGAGGACGGGGTTTTCCGACGAGTCAGGCGGCTGGGAAGTATCCCCGGCATTACGGATATCCTCGGGCAGTGAGTCAGGTGTCTCCGGCAGGGAGGTCTTCCAGATGCCGGTCCAGCGCTGCCTGTGCTTGCTTGTGGCCCCGCTTGGCAGCCTCAGTGTACCAATAAACGGCCTGATCCATATCCTGCCCGACACCACGTCCGGTGGCGTACATCTGGCCCAACAGAAACGCGGCTTCGCCAGAGGCAGGCGCCGCCTTTTCGGCCCATACCCGTGCACTGGCATAGTCTTCAAAGGCATGGAAAATAATGGCCATATTGGACTGCGCGCGCACGTCGCCGTTGTCAGCCGGACCCTGGCAGGCCTCTCTGGCTTCACTGTAATTGCGAATGGCCATCAACAGGTAGCAGTCACTCAGGGCCTGGTCGGAAACGCCGCTTTCATCGGCAACGTCTACCGTGGCTGGCTCCGGCTCAGCACGAGGTTCGGGTTCCGGTGTCGACGGCTGCCGCTTCACCCGCTCCGCAAAGGCGGCAACCTGGTCCGGGCATGAGTAACTGTAGCCGGCTTGATAGCGCTGAAGCATCGCGTTAGTCGCCGGCTCATTAGCGTACTCTTCTGCAATGGCTTCACAACGCAGATCCCTTTCCCGTTCCACGTTATGTAGTACGGAAGCGCGGGATGGATCGTCGCGGTGCTCCGCAAGGTATTCCGTCAGCGGGTCGATATACGGCTGGTCAAACAACGCCCGCTGTTCCCGTTGGTAGGAATTCGGCGTTTTCGGGTTAACGATCTTCTTCATCACCTGCCCGGTTCGTTCCAGCAAATCCGACGACGCCTTGGACAAGCGATCACCGTCGACGCTTGCGCATCCGCTTAGAAAGAGCAAAATCAGAAGACAGGAATACGGACGATACATCTACACTCACTAGCCGTTTTCAGCAGTCGATGAAGCGACTAGTTTTACACGGAAGAAGGCAGGTTCAAACCGTTTCTTTTGAGGCTTATTTGCCGATGCAGAATGTGAAGCTTTCCGAGTTATCGACCAGATAAGTAACTTTCGGGAATTACTAGCTCGGAGGAATGTGGAGAAAATTGTAAATTCTTGGGCTTTTCCACAACTCACTAACCGATACACGTGGCCAAGGGCAACAGTTGGCTCCTAAACCGTCTAAGCTTACACTACGTCCTGATAAATTTTGTTCCGAGCAGAAGTCATGGCCACCACTTACGCCAGAATCAATCCAGATATCCTTACCTGGGCCCGAGAGCGGGCACAGCTTAGTGTGTCTGCTCTTGCATCCAAACTGGGGGTGCCAGACGATAAGATTGATGCCTGGGAGCGAGCTGAGAAACCGCCAACCTTCAAACAGGCTCAAGATTTTGCCACTAAGACGCACATTCCGTTTGGCTATCTGTATCTGAAGCAGCCGCCGGAAGAGACGTTACCGTTACCAGATCTTCGGACGGTCGGCGGGCGTCATCCTGACCGACCGTCTTCCGAGCTTATCGATATGGCTCAGATCGTTCTGAGACGGCAGGAATGGTATGCAGAGTATCTCCGAGACCAAGGTGTGGAGCGAAACCCATATGTTGGTCGGTTCACTGCTCGCTCCAATATCCATGATGTGGTCCAGGACATGCGGCAAGTGCTCGGTATACCAGCTCATCCCGAGCGAGGTAACTGGGAAGATTACTGGCGCTTACTCATCCGCAAAATCGAAGGCGCGGGCATCCTGGTCATGCGGCAGGGATTCATCCGTCATCACTCTCGCCCGCTATCTGTTCAAGAATTTCGCGGCTTTGCCATTTCCGATCCTCTGGCACCGGTGATCTTTGTCAACCAAACCGATGCCCCAGCCGCACGCTTGTTCACCTTAATCCATGAATTGGCGCATATCTGGATTGGCAAGAGCGGGGTTTCTGACGCAAGTCCCGATACTCACCAAAGAGAAGAGATTTTCTGTAACGCTGTAGCGGCGGAATTTTTGGTTCCCGAGGCGGAGTTTAGTACCCACTGGCAACACACCGAAGATTGGAAAGGGAACCTGCCAATATTAGAGGCCCATTTCCGCGTCAGTACATGGGTAATCGCAAGGCGAGCACTGACACTCGGGAAAATTTCCCGGGACGATTACCAGAATTACGTCAATGATCTTCAAGAACGTTACCGGAACCGTGAAAAAACCAAAGGCGGCCCTACGTACTACAGAACTCAAAGAGGGCAGATCAGCGAAACGTTCTCTAAGGCGCTGGTCAGCGAAGCTCTCAGTGGCCGTGTCCTTCTTCGGGATGCGGGTAGCTTACTGAATATGAAGCCCCACAAAATAACCAACTACGCCAAAGAATTAGGGATCTGATGTATTTGCTGGACGCTAACACCTACATCCAGGCGAAGAACCTCCATTACCAGATGTCATTCTGTCCTGCATATTGGGCTTGGCTCGACCAACAGTATGCAGTGTCAGCACTGGCGAGCATCCGCACTGTCTATGATGAATTGTCTGATGGAGATGACGAGCTTTCGGATTGGGTCAAGGACAGGAAGGACCAGTTCATCCCAGTTTCAGGCGATGATATTCAGCAGAAGTTCACAGAAGTAGCTCAGCATGTAGCTGATCTGGAAGGAAAAAAGCAAGAATTTGTGGCGGAGTTCCTAAGTAAAGCGGATCCCTGGCTCATCGCAACGGCGGCGGTCATCGGCGGTACTGTCGTTACTCACGAAATACCAGTCCCCCAAAACAGTACCAAGGTCAAAATTCCAAATATCTGTGATGTCTTCGGTGTACCCTATACCACCACGTTCCAGCTATTGAACCAGCTAGAAGCCCAGTTTGTACTTGGCTAATACAGTTTAAGAAATCCCATCTCGGTCCACGCCCGATTATTCAAGAATCCCCGCCGCCCTGCAGGCTTCCAGAAATGGTTTTTTCAGAAAATTGCTCTCTGCGAAGGGGTACCGGGCAGTCTGTCGCGATAAGGTTTTCAAATAATCATCCGGTAGCCGATCATCTTCTCTCCATTCATCCAGCACCTGCATCAACCAGTATTTTCCATCATTCTCTCTGCAAATTTTCGCTTTATAGCGCTCCTCGATGCCATATATGTCTTTCCAAGTCTCGATCTCCTCATGAACAACAGCCGGACCAAATGTGAGTTGAATATCAGCAGGAACCAGCCGATCGATATCCGAATGATTGAGGTCAATAGCAATCTCAATATCGTGAGCATCCATTGCGTATGGGTAGAAAGCCTTGCGTCGACCTGCACCTTTGTGGACGGGATCCTTGCTCTTTTTGTAAGTGCTGTTGCATTCATGACAGGCTGGAGCGAGATTACGAAAGTTGACCGAATTAAACGGGTATAGTGCCTTGGGAAGGTAATGGTCATAGGCCTCCCGGTAATCGTGGTCTGGACCTTTCATATCGCTGATCCCGCAGAAGGGACATTTACCACTACGGTTTGCCCCAGAAAAAGCCTCGTTGTAGTGATCGCCGATCTCCCCGATCTTTTCTTTCAGTGCCGCCAGATTGAGGTAGGAATACAGATTTTTGAAGAACGATTTTAGTTGGTCCTTAATGCCATTCAGCTTGGTAGGAAGGTCAGCGTACCGAGCAACCGAGATGCTCGAATCGTTGGCGCATACCTTTTCAATGTCGTTGTTCGCCTGATACCACTGACGGAATTGTTCAATCTGCGCATCGTCCAATGTGGTAAATAGCTCAAAGATTCGCTGCACGTGGCCCAAGAAGAACTCAGAACCCTGACTATCACTGTAGTGAAATGCATTCATGACCTCGTATAGATCAGGATTGGGTAAAAACAAGTCCAAACTAAATGGCCCATAGCCAGGCGCCTTGCACCAAACTTCATAGAAAATAAAATCAATAAACTCCTGCATTTTCTCCATCTGATGGGACACATAGGTATAGGGAAATAACATCAGTCTTGCACCTCTCCGTTCTGATCCTCCTGCTTATCAAGAATAGCTTTGATCAGAAGAATTTTTTCCACCGAGTCACCCAGCTCCCGATTAATATCCTCAATCAAGTTTGAGGAATCTTCCTCTCCACTCTCAAAGCGAGAACGTAGCTGATCCAGTATTTCCTTGGCGTAAGCGCCGATAGTTTCTTGCTGGTCAAAAGTGTTCATGGTGATCTTGTTAATCGACGCGCCCAATGTGTTGTAACGTGGGTGGCGAATACTCACATCTCCCGTGCTCTTGTCCTTTTTGAAAACAAGTACCTTCTTGGGGCGACTATCGCTTACAAGAAAAGGGCTGTGAGTCGTAACCAGCATTTCCTGACTTTTGATTTGATCTTTTGAGAAGCACTGGCGCAGACGGCTGATGAAATTGGCGCGCCATTCAGGGTTGAAATGAGTTTCCGGCTCGTCGAGTAAAAATAGGCTGTTGGTGTCACGGAATAGCAAGCACAATCCCAGACTGTGGAGCAATTGGTGCTCACCATCCGAGAGTTCCTTGAGCAACATGGGCTGCTTAACACCCTGCTTGGTAAAGTAGAAATTCTTGAAACGCATGATGCGCTCGTCGGACGGCAGCGTCGGCACGGTTTCACTGACGTAATGGCTGCTGGAACGATAGAGTTCGTTCTTGAGAATGTCACTGACCGGATAAAGGTTTAGTGTAAGCAGCACCTGAAGGGCTTGGAACAGCGCCAGAGCTGAATAGTCAAAATTTTCCTGGAAGGCCTGCTGGGTGTTGTCATCCACCCAGTAGTCGAGAATCAGGGTATCGCTGTCTTCATCCAGAAAATACAGCGTTGCACAGCGCTTCAAGGCGCTGATAATTCGCGACGAGCGCTCGTCACCCTCCAGCAGATAGGTCAGGTTCAGCCGATATCGGATTTCGCCAATATCGTCTTCTTCCAAGCTGAGTGCCGAGTTGTTATCAATAATCTCATCGATAGTCTGGCGTTTATTTTCATCTTTACTGGCGAAGGCTTCCAGATACTCAGGAGGAATCAGGATGCTCCGGCGAATCAGAATGCGGAATTCCCTGAGTGACTCGACGCCAATATCTTCCCGAAAGGGTGTCAGTGTTTCCTCGTCCTGAAATAGCAGGTTACATAGCAGAATGGCCTGACTAAAACTGGTGTCCAGATAGGCCAGCCGGGTATCCGGTCTGCCGGAATAGCTGCTTTGCCGAGTGAGTGCATCCCAGTATTCATCGAACTGAATAAAGCGCGTTTTAAAAAAAGGCAGGCTGAGAATTTCGTTTTCGCCGGAGGAGTAACCCAGAACATACTCAGGTAGCAGTATATCGGCATAGCCACCTCCGAAGGCCTCATTGGTATCCGTCTCGAACTCACCCTGGTTGTCCCAGAGGTACCGGACAGATTCGCCACGCTCTTTCCAGACACTAACCTTGGCCCACTGCGGGCTGTCAGCATGACGGTATTCCTGCGGAACCTGAATTAGGTAATCCAATTCAAACGCCCTGGGCTGAAAGTCCAGCGTTTCATCCTGCAAGGTTTCCGGCAGGAAGTTACTGCGTACACGGCGGATTTCCAACTGAAAGAAGATGGCACTCAGCGCTTCGAGCAAATTGGACTTACCACTGCCATTGGGACCAGCGCAGACAAAAGGTGAGATGCCCTCCGGCTGTTCCAGCTCTTCCTGTAATGTCCATTCAGTGCGGAAGTGGTGCTCAAAGCCATAGGGTAGGCCGCGAAAGCCGTCTAGATCGTTGATCTTTAGGCGGATCAACTTCATACCAGCGCCCTCAATGCGATGCTATTGTCTTCGTCGTTATAGAGTTGTTCGATCTCCCCTTCGTTCAGCAACTCAAAAATCAGTTTCTTGATGCGCTCATAGCCTTGCTGGGTGATGGTCTCCAGTCTTGTAAGTTTACCCATCAAGCCTTTCACAGAAAGCGATGGCTCTTCTACCAGAGCCTGCAAAACATCGTGGCGAGTGAAGATATATCTGGGTTCGTCCTCGTCTTCTCTGCCTACTGAAACAGCAGGCGCAGAAAGTTGCGGCATCCAATCCGCAGTATCGGGTAGTGCAGCCTGTAAACTCCGCATCGTATGATCGGATTCTTTCAGGGCGCGCGCTGTCTCATCCGGTAGTGCCAAGGCAGCCATGGACTTTTGCATTTCCTTGAAGGGCTGGGTCGCTGCCTCAATCATCGCTTGTTGTTCTCTCAGCCAACCCATATCCAATTTCGGCAGGGAGTCGGCAATCTGTTTTGCTAGCTTTGTGGATTCGTTGATGGAAGCCATTTCCTGAGTCAATTTCTGGACGCCCGACGAGGCAGCCAGCGCTTCCGTAGCCCGAGCGATGGAGTTCATATTTTTCAACTCGTCGAGCGGTGTGCGCCAAAGCGACGCCTGTTCAGCCATTTCCCGTGCGGCCCTGAGTGCGGGGATATCCAAGCCCGCTAAAGCTGACGGTGCCTGAAGTGCTTTCAATATGGCGTTGTGTTTACCGTTAAAATCGTTCAGTTGATCGATCACGCTCTTACTAGCTTTCATAGTTCTATCTGAAGCTGCAGATATCTGAGCAAGATCAACGACTGTTTTTTTACTCTCAGGCAATGGCACTCTGGATAAATCCAGCCCACCTTTAAAGGCATGCTGACTAAGAGCGCCATAAAGTTCTTCCAGATCAGTTAGGCCTTTCAGATAAAAGTTCTTTAATTTATCAACTTTTGCGTGTGTATCAGCAAACTTGTTTTGCAGATCGATTGGTGGTCGCTTTAACTGAGTACCTTTGATTATTCCTAGGTTGAGGCCGCTCATGATGGCGCCTCTATTCTTGCTCTTGAACTGATTTAATATGAATGGGCTAGAGTGAACTGAGTAAGATATGAACCAAGGATTAGCGAGCTTTTTATTAAGGGTTATCGCCGCCAAATGCTTTGTGTTCACTGCTAAAGGGATGTCATCGGGAACCACAGCAGAGCGCCCAATAGTTCCCATGATCGTGATGATCACGTCTTCTGGAAAAATTCGATAATTCTCAAGTTGTTTGTATTTTTCATGGGTTATGAATCGCTGCTCACCCCAAACAAAACGATTCTGTACGGCATTGTCGATACCAAGAACAGCGACGTCACCTTCAGTGGTGAACTCGCTGTGCAACAGATTTGAGCCAAAAGGCCCGGTACGCAAAGCACGTTTATGATTTGCTGCAAGGTCTTTTATCTCGACTAGTGGCCAGTCCGCATACCCATGAGCCTGGGGGCCAAACATATCCAGAAAAACGCTTTTGAGCAGATCGTCGAGCTGTTTCAGGTGCTGTTTGCGCCGGACGATCAGATTTTCCACCTTGCCAAGCAGGTAGGCAATGCGTTTTTGGTCGTCAAGAGGGGGTAAGGGGATAGATATTTTTTTTAAGGTTGCCTGTGTAATAGCTTTGAATGTCGAACCTGTTCCCAAGGAGTCGATTCGTTCCTCATTGGCCTTCAGATAGTAGAAAAGAAACTCCCCATCCAGAGTTCTAGATGGTCGAATGGCTGCCAGCCCTCTGCCGATGATTGATTTCTGATCACAAATATTTACCGCACCGACAGGAGCTCTCACAGAGATTAATATATCTCCGGGATAGGCTTCCTTTCGCTTTTCGCTAGTGCACCACATTCTGACTCTGGGATGTTTTTCCTGAAAATCGGCTTTACCTTGGAAGAAAGGCAATCCCTCCCCATTAGAATTGTACGTTGAAGATTCCGGAGATTGGCCTGCTACAACTGTTGCAACAGATTGAAGTGGCGTGGTTATCATCCCACCATCCCCTTCAGCTCCAGCAACTCACGAACAATCCCGCTCTGTACCTTATCCAGTTCGCTGTCCTCAAGCTCCCCCACTTCCGCCTGAATCAACCGCTCCAGAATGACAGCAGAGGCTTCGTATTCGATTTCCTCAAACACATCTTCTTTGTAACGGCTTAACGACAGGTCATAGCCTTCTCCTTCGATATCGGCACGGGACACCATAAAGTACTGGGCAGTGCGGTCGGTGTCAGTTTCAGCGTTGCGGGCCTGGTATTTGGTAACGATGTCTTGCAGGTCGCCATTGCCGTCCTGCTTGCTGCGCCTGTCATCCAGGCTGTAGCCGTCGTTTCGCATGTCATAGAACCAGACATGCTCGGTGGCGGGCTGGCTGACCTTATCCTGGGCTCCCCATACCTTGGTAAACAAGAGAATGGCAGTGCTTACACCGGCATAAGGTTTAAACACACCGCTGGGCATGGTAATCACAGCTTTAAGGTCACAGCATTCAACCAGAGTCTGGCGTAGTTGTTTGAAAGCTTTTCCGGAACCGAACAGCACCCCTTGAGGCACGATCACGCAGGCAGTACCGCCTTTTTTCAGCAGGCGGTAGATGTTCTCCACAAACAGCAGTTCGGTTTTAGTGGTGGCAAGGCTAAGGTTTTCATTGATGTCGCCCTTATCGATGCTGCCAGTAAAGGGCGGGTTGGCCATAACGATGTCATATTCGGCATCCTGGTTGTAGCCTTTGCTCAGCGTATCTCTGTAGTCGATATTGGGCTCATCGATGCCATGCATCATCAGGTTCATCAGCCCGAGGCGGACCATGGTGCTGTCGATATCGTAGCCGTGCAGGGTGTTTTCCAATATTTGCTGGGCCTTTTCTGTAAGGCCAGCGGCGACTGACGTGCGGACAAAGCCGTCTTCGTCGGTTTTCAGGTCTTTGGCCCCAGCTTTCCTGGCCAGATCAGTGACAATGTACTGATAGGCACCCAACAGGAAGCCACCGGTACCACAGGCCGGGTCGGCAATCTTGTGACCTAGTTGTGGCTGTACCAGCTCGGCCATGAGTTTGATGATATGGCGCGGAGTGCGGAATTGGCCGTTTTTACCAGCAGTAGCGATTTCAGAGAGCAGGAATTCGTACACATCCCCTTGGATATCCTGAAAGGCCTGCCCGTTTTCCTTAGCGTCCTGCTCCATGATGGCGAAGATTTCATCAATGGTTTTCACCGCCTCCACCAGCAAGGCCGGTTTCGGGATGATGAACACGGCGTTTTTCATATGATGGGTGAAGTTGGACTCCGCGCCGTTCATATCCTTAAGAAAGGGGAATACCTTGGTCTGCACATGCTGGAGCATATCTTCGGCCTGTCTGCGTTTGAATTCGCTCCAGCGCAGGCTGTTTTTGTCGATGCCGTGTTTGCGATCATCCTCAGCACGTATATCGATTTCTTCCAGTTTGCTTTCACGGCCACTCAGCTTTGTCCTGTATTCTGGTGGCACCCAGATACCCTCAAACTTGGAGGTGTACGGCTCACCAGTCCACTCGGCATCAGCCTGACGCTTCAGGTCCAATTCATCCAGACGTTTCATAAACAACAGGTAGGTGATCTGCTCGATGGCCGTTAGGGGGTTGCTGATGCCACCGCTCCAGAATTTATTCCAGAGCTGGTTGATCTTGCCTTCGAGTTCAGAGTTGTTCTGTAACATGGTTGTCGCATTTCCTATTTGGGGCCGGGGAATCTTCCCGATTGGTTCGAGGCACCTTTTCCTGTCTGTTTCATCGTTTTCGTGGCGTCACGAAAATGAACATCAAAGTTTTACCTATAAAACTTCGTGTCGTAATTCATCTCTAGCTCTTAGGCCGCCAACTGTTCAGTTAATTGCAGGATTTCATTGATTTCCGCCGGGCTGAACACGCCGCGGATCCCCTGTGGGTGGATGACGGTAAAGGGTGCATTAATCAGATCCCGCTTTTCCACCTTTTCACGCTCGATGATGAACCCCTTGAGTAGGTCAAGAAAAGCCAATTGCTGACTGGTCAGGGTTGTGTGGTTAGAGATGAATTGGGCAAAGGCTTCGCCGACGGTGTCTGGGTAGCTTTTCAACCTCTCGATTCCGAGGATATGGCGAATAAACTGAATAAAATGCGCCTTGCGGTTTTTATAAACCTGACGTAGCAAGTCCTCGGTAATGTGTGGGTGCTCTTCGTGCAGAAGTTCTGCCAGCTGTTGGGCTTCTTCCGCTGTGACTGGACCACCACTTTTGATCTTTTGCAGTACCGGGTTGTGCTCGGTGAGTTCGGTAACCAAGGCTTCAACCATTTCCTGGTAGCGGCTGATGCTGACGGCTTCGTTCTGCGGACCGAATTCGACCCATTCCTTATGGTGCAACTGGTCGGTCAGGTTCAGGTGTATCGGGCCCTGACCTGTGGGCTGCTCGCGGAACTTCATCAGGGGGCCGAGTTTCTCTGTCAGTTCGTCAAAGGAGTTTTCGTCAGCCTTGTGCCAGTAGTGGCTGGTTTGCGCCCGGCGGATCAGGTCTTCCTGCTGTTTGACGAAGGAAACGGAAAGGGGCAGTTCGCTGAGCTGCTCGACGATGCCTTCTCTCAAGGTTTCTGCCTGTTCCTTTTCTTCCTTACTGTTACCCAGTAAGGCCAGCGAATATTCGAGCAGATCACGCTCAAAGCGCATGGCCTTGAAGTCAGCCTCGGATACCGTTCGAAATAATGGCTTGATTTGCGCGCGCAGAAACTCGATGCGGTCGTGGTTCAGGGTAACCCAGAAATTCTCTTCTTCCAGCCGCGCCAAGTCGGCGGCGGCTTCCTTGATGATCACGGATCCGACTGGCAGAGCTATAATTTGTTGGCGCAGTTTGTTGATCTCGCCCTCCGCAATATCGGTGTTATTACTGTCTAGGGCTTTTTCAATTTTGTCGATGCGCAAGCCTACCAGCCGAACGGGTAACGGCAGTTGGGCCTTGAGCACTTTGCCTTTGGGTTGAAGCTTGAAATACTCGAAGTTATCCCAGCAATCTAGAATCAGGAAGGTATCTTTTTCGGTACACCAGGGTTTCGGTTTGCCAGTTTCCAACAGACGGGTGCCACGCCCGATCATTTGCCAGAACTTGGTATAGGAATACACCGGCTTGGCAAACACCAGATTGACGACTTCCCGCACGTCAATGCCGGTGTCCAGCATATCCACACTGATGGCGATGCGTGGCATGTCGTTATTGGTGAACTGATCGAGCAGGCCGCCCTTGCCATAGACACGGGGGTCATCAGAGACAAGGACTTTAGATAGCTCTCCTTTGTATTGAGGATAGAGTTTGTCGAAGATTTCCTCGATACGCCGGGCGTGAGCCTTGGAAGAAGAGAAAAAGATGGTTTTACCGGGCAGCACGCCATTGTCGTCCTTGATGCATTCCTCCATGAATTCTTTGACAATCAGGGTATTGGTGCCGGTATTAATGACCTGCTTTTCCAGTTGTGAGCCTTCGAAGTTTATTTCTTCGATATCCTTACCTTCGAGAATCAGTTTTTTCTGATCTTCCAGTGAGATAGTGCGCTTGCTGATGCCTTCCATCTGGAAGCGTGTCTGTATTTTCATTACCTGAAAGCTGCACAAGTAAGGCGGCACATTGTTAACAGCTTCTTCGTAGGTATAGGCGAAGGTGGGCAAGCCATCCTCACAGCGAAATAGCTCGAAAGTGTTGTGATCAATAAGGTCGGTGGGGGTGGCAGTCAATCCAAGGGTAATGGTCTTGAAGTAGTCCAGTACCTCTTTATAAGTGTTGTAGATAGACCGGTGACTCTCATCGACCACAATAAGGTCGAAAAAGTGTGGGGATAGCGACTGTGATACATCCCGAATGATGTTGAGCATGGTGGGGTAGGTTGCCACATAGATCCGCCGATCTGTGGCGATCAGCTTTTCGCCTACATTGGGCCAATGCGGTTCATTGGGCAGATACTCCTTGAAGGCATTGAGCGCCTGTTCTCGCAACGCAATACGATCCACAAGGAACAGCACCTTTTCCGCGTGCCCCGCACGCATCAGAGTATCCGCCAAGGCAATACAGGTGCGGGTTTTTCCGGTGCCGGTAGCCATGACCAGAAGGAAATCTCTTCCCTGAGCTTCAATTCCCTCCAATACGGCACGTATGGCACGGACTTGGTAGTCTCGACCTGCAATGTTGGTATTGATCAGTTCCTGAGTGAGCGGTTTGCGATTGCGGCGGATATAGGCAAAGCGCTCTAAATCATCGCGCGTGGGAAATCCAACTACCTTTCGCGGTGGGTAGTGCTCCAAGTCCCAGAAATAGGTGTCATGGCCGTTCGTGTAAAAGCAAAACGGTAACTCTCCACCCAACTGATTCTGGATGTTGTAGCAATATTGTTTGGCTTGCTCCCGGCCCAAAGCTGCATCTTTACTCGTACGCTTCGCCTCAACCACGGCCAGCGGCTTACCATCCTTGCCGAGTAGGACATAGTCGCTGAATTGACGGCCATCATAGGGCGAGCATGGCTCTTTTATCCCTTCTGGTTTACCGACCAAAATGTCGAACTCCTCCACCACTTGGGTGGGGTCTTCGACATTCCAGTTTGATGTGGCGAGGAGCTGGTCAATCAGCTCGGCGCGAGTCTGGGCTTCTGTTTTTGTCATTCTTCACTTCTCCAGACCTATAGCATCACGCCGGCCAATAGAGTCGTTTTAACGGCAAAATACACTTGATATCCAACGCATTAAAGAGGGCGGCGGTTTCGCGGTTCTTCGTAGAGACTTAGGGGGTGGAACCGATTAACAACATGCCATCCTCCATATTCAAAAAGTATAGAAGTGTAGGGAAAACTCCGGCTACGTAGCTCTAAATATGGACAAAACGTGCTAAGCGTCGACTATAGCACCAAATCGCTCAACAGAATATAAGTGCTTTATTTATAGGCTAAAATCTATTTATATGGAACTCTATCTACTTCCCGATGCAAAAACTGCTGAAGATTTTCCCCAGTAAGTCATCAGGTGTCATTACACCAGTGATTTCCCCCAAAGAATCCTGGGCAGCACGAAGGTCCTCTGCCAACAGTTCACCAGCTCCATAGCCCTGTAACTGGTCCTCGCCCTGCAGCAGGGAAACGCGGGCCCGCTCAAGGGCATCCAGGTGACGACGCCGGGCGATAAAGCCGCCTTCGGTGGTACTGGCAAATCCCATGCACTGCTTCAGATGATCTCGCAGCACTTCCAGACCGTCCGCTGACTTTGCCGCAATGCGCACCACCGGCGCGGCACTGGCGTCCAGTTGCTCGATGCCCGCTGGTTCGCCAGTCAGGTCCACCTTGTTGCGGATGACGGTCAGGGGCGCGCCGGGTGGTAACTGGTCGATAAAGTCTGGCCACAGTTGATGGGGTTCGGTTTCCGGTGTGGTGGTGGCATCTACCATCAATAATATACGGTCGGCCTGACGAATCTCGTCCCAGGCCCTGGCAATCCCGATCTGTTCCACTTCGTCGGGGCTGTCCCGCAGGCCGGCGGTATCGATGATGTGCAGGGGCATGCCATCAATGTGGATGTGTTCGCGCAACACATCCCGGGTGGTGCCTTCAACTGCGGTCACAATGGCCGCCTCCCGTCCCGCCAGGGCATTGAGCAGACTGGACTTGCCAGCATTGGGACGCCCGGCAATCACCACCTTCATACCATCTCTTAGAATGGTGCCTTGCTGGGCTTCCTCAAGGATAACATCCAGGTCCTGGATAATGAGCTGCAGGTCGTTCGCCACTTTGCCGTCAGCCAGAAAATCGATTTCCTCTTCCGGGAAATCGATCGCAGCCTCGACATATATCCGTAGGTGGGTAACAGCCTCAACCAGGGCGTCAATTCTGCGGGAGAATACGCCTTGCAGGGAACGCACCGCACAGCGCGCTGCCTGCTCCGAACTGCTTTCAATCAGGTCGGCGATAGCCTCGGCCTGGGTCAAGTCCAGTTTGTCGTTCAGGAAAGCCCGTTCTGAAAATTCTCCGGGCCGGGCCAGGCGAGCCCCAAGTTCGCACACCGTTCTCAACAGCAGGTCGAGAATAACGGTGCCACCGTGGCCCTGGAGCTCAAACACATCCTCGCCGGTAAACGAATGGGGATTGGGAAAATACAGCCCGATACCTTCGTCGATCAGTTCCCCCCGAGTGTCCAGGAACGGACCATAGTGTGCGTAACGCGGCCTGGGCTCGAACCCCAGCATCTGGCGCGCAATGGCCGTTGCCTGCGGGCCAGATACCCGAACAATACCCACCCCGGACTGGCCCGGGGCCGTGGCAATTGCTGCAATGGTATCGGTGGCATAAAACATCGTTACTTTCCTCTTCCCCCTTGCCCCTTCGGCCCCCTGAAATAACAGAGGCTCCCAAAAGGAGCCTCCGCAATCACTGGAACCGTTGGATGACCGGTCAGCTCTTCTTGGCCGCAACTTCTGCTTCAATCTTGCGGGTAATGTACCACTGCTGGCTGATGGACAGGATGTTGTTGACCAACCAGTACAGAACCAAGCCTGCCGGGAACCAGAGGAAGAACACGGTAAAGATCAGCGGCATCAGCTTCATGATCTTCGCCTGCATCGGGTCCGGTGGTGTCGGGTTCAGACTCATCTGCAACATCATGCTGGCACCCATCAGGATGGGCAGGATGAAATAGGGGTCCATGACCGACAGATCCTGGATCCACAGCATGAAGGGAGCATGTCTCAACTGGACACTTTCAAACAGCACCCAGTACAGGGATATAAAGACCGGCATCTGTACCAGTATCGGCAGGCAGCCACCCAACGGGTTTATCTTCTCCCGTTTGTACAACGCCATCATTTCCTGGGACATGCGCTGGCGATCGTCGCCATACAGTTCTTTCAACCGTGTCAGCTGGGGAGCTACCGCACGCATTCTTGCCATGGACCGGTAACTGGTCGCCGACAGTTTGAAGAACACCGCCTTGACCAGGACTGTCAGCAGGATGATAGCCACACCCCAGTTGCCAACCAGCCCGTGGAACCAGTCGAGAATAATGAACAATGGCAGGGCAATGAAGAACAGGAAGCCGAAATCAACCGTCCGGTCGAGGTTCGGGGCAACGTTCTCAAGGCGCTCAATGATCTTGGGACCGACATAGGCCTTGGCGGACACTTCGCTGGTTTGACCCGGCTCCACGACGGTCGCGGGATACACAAAGCCCATGACATAGAGCGGGCCACGACGAGTGGACTGGAACTGGGCCGGCTGATCACGTTCGGGCACCCAGGCCGCCAGGAAGTAATGCTGGAGGAAGGCCAACCAGCCATTGGTCACTGATTGGTTTATCGGGTTCTCGGAGAGATCGTCAAAATCGAACTTCTCGTAAGGATCTTCTGGCGAACTGACCACCATGCCCAGGAAAGCACGTATGCCCAGGCTGTTCTGTGCGGTTGGGTCCGGTGCCTGATCACGGACAATCTTGCCCGTCATGTTTGCCTGCCAGACGCTATCGGACTGGTTGTTGATCTGATAACGAACATCAATCTCATAGCTGTCACGGCTAAACAGATACTGTTTGGTGACTTCGACATTGTTGTCCGTGGTGAAGGTGAGATCGACCGTCAGTGTATTCTCGCCTTCCTGCAGTTCGTATTCTGACGCAGACGCGTTGTAAACCGGAGCACTGCCATTGCGTTTGCTGTCGATGCCATCGCGGCCAATCAGCCCGCTTTCCATGATGTAGGTGCGCTTGCTGGTATTGGTCAACAGCCTCAGTGATTCTTCACTGTCGAGGGACCGGTCGTGCTGTAACAAAGAACTTTCAATCAGATTACCGCCTACACGGTCGATCTTGAGTTCGTAGACATCGGTACGCACGGTGATGAGTTGATCACTGGCAGAAACGGAGGATGTCTCCGAGGCCGAGATTGTCTGGCCATCGCCTTCCGGAGTGGTGAATTCTTCGCTTGAGGTATCCGGGCCACTGGCGCTCTCGCTCGGGAGAGTCATGTCATCCGTCGATGCAGGCTGGGTACTGGTACTGGCCTGTTCCGTAGCGGGTTGGGTCTGCGGCTGGTTATAGTCTTCATTCCAGGCAAGCACCATCATGTAACTGACAATGGCAAGGCCGGCAAATAATACAATGCGTTGAATATCCATAAACTTACTGTTTGGTCTGGTTAGCGTTATGGGTTTGGCTGGCCGGCCCGCAGCAGATGGAAGGTACTACCTCAGTGCGAACGTCAGTGCCCGGAACGGGATCATACCCGCCTTTTGCCCATGGATGACACCTCATTAGACGTTTGACCGAAAGAAAAAGGCCTCTAATGGCGCCGTGGGCGGTGATGGCTTCGACAGCGTATTGGGAACAAGTGGGGTAGTGACGGCAATGACTGGCCATCATCGGGCTGATCGCGTACTGGTAGACTCGGATGGGCAGGAGCAGCAGTTTGCGCATTAACCCGTTCCTTTGCCGGTACCGGAAAGTTCCGATGTGGTTGGTTTCTGGAGCTGGCGGTTTTTCTTCCTGAGGCGTGCCCAGAGCTCCGTCAGGGTAGCATTGAGCGCGGCATTATCAAGCTCCGTCAATCCTCGCCGTCCAAGAACCACGATGTCCAGGGCAGGGTATTCCCGCTCGTGCCTGAAGGTTTCCCGAACCCGGCGTTTAACGCGGTTTCGTTGTACAGCCAGTTTGAGATTCTTCTTTGAAAACACCAACCCAATCCTGGCGTGCCCCAGAGTATTGGGTGTGGCCAGGATCAGGAAATGTCGGTGCGGAACCCTTAGCTGTACGTCATCGAAGACTTTGCCGTAATCGGATGGCTTGAGCAGCCGGGACGATTTTGGAAAGGTCAAAGCCTTCATCAGGCGGTCAATGTCTTATGCAGACAGACGGGCACGGCCCTTGGCGCGACGACGGGAAATTACCTTACGGCCGTTGGCGGTTGCCATGCGGGCACGGAAACCGTGAACGCGCTTACGCTTCAGTACGCTTGGTTGAAACGTTCTTTTCATGGTGTCGGTCTCACATTACAGATGTTGGAAATTCAATCGTTGGCTGGAAAATGAACAGCCAAAACAGGAGCGGCATTCTATGCAATGTGGCGGTGGAATTCAATGGTTATTCGAGACCAGTGTCGGGTTATTTCCATCTCCGCTGATTCACGGTTCAGGTAATAAATTCATTAGGTCTTTTTGTATTCTCTTTAAGGATTATTATTACTGTTATTAGGCAGGCCTTTTTCTGTGGAAAACCGATGGAATTGATTTGGAAACAGGGGATTGGATGGTTCATAAAGTGGTTGAGAAGTGGGGATGAGGCCTGTGTATATCCGAGGCAGGAAATGTGGGTAAGTTGGAGGTTTGCTCAGATCGCGATTTATCCACCGAACATCGGGGTGTCGTCCACAGGGTTGAGAGCGCTTTGTACACACAGGTCTGTGGGTAACTTTTTCTGCACGATATTTCTGTACACAAGCCTGTAGGTAAGTCTGTAAAAAATTGAAATAAAAGAAAATAAATTTCCACAGGCTGTTTATTAAATGCGTTTGGCTCTTTCACTCGGGAGGCCCTCAGGTTAGAATCCTTGGTCATCTCTTTCGTCGGGTCATGGAGATCCGTGACGAGAAATTTCTGAGGCATCGGAGGCAAGACTGTCGTGCCGAACAACATATGGCATCAGTGTCTGGAAGTACTCCGGGACGAGTTTCCCGCCCAGCAATTCAACACCTGGCTTAGACCCTTGCAGTCGGATCACCGCGAGGGTCAGTTGATGCTGTTCGCACCCAATCGGTTCGTCATGGACTGGGTGAACGAAAAATACCTCAGAAGAATTGAAGAAGTCCTGAAGGATCTGCACGGTGGCCAGGCACCTCGGATTGATATGAAGGTGGGTTCCGCGCCACGGTCATCTGACCTGGTGGTCCGTTCCGAGAACGCGGTCAGTGGTGTGGCCGCCGAACAGGAGGAAGCGGGCAGCCGGGTAACGGAAGAAGAGAAAGGCGTTGCGGCCACAGTGACCACGCCTTCGGTGAAGGCCAAGAGCACCAGCGAACGACGTTCGGTTCAGGTTGAGGGTGACATCAAGCACCAGAGTTTCCTGAACGAAGGCTTTACCTTTGACACGTTTGTGGAGGGTAAATCGAACCAGTTGGCCCGGGCGGCCTCGATGCAGGTGGCGGAGAACCCTGGTGGAGCTTATAACCCACTGTTTTTGTATGGTGGTGTGGGTCTGGGTAAGACCCACCTGATGCATGCCATTGGTAATGACATTGTACGGCGCAACCCGAGAGCCAAGGTGGCCTATCTTCGCTCCGAGCGTTTTGTGGCGGATATGGTGAAGGCACTTCAGTTAAACGCCATCAATGAGTTCAAGCGCTATTACCGCTCTGTGGACGCATTGTTGATAGACGATATTCAGTTTTTCGCCCGCAAGGAGCGCTCCCAGGAAGAATTTTTCCATACTTTCAATGCGTTACTGGAAGGCGGACAGCAGGTTATTGTGACCTGTGACCGCTTTCCGAAAGAAATTGTGGATATGGAAGAGCGCCTTAAATCCCGTTTCGGCTGGGGCCTGACCGTGATGGTAGAGCCACCGGAGCTGGAGACCAGGGTCGCCATCCTGATGAAAAAGGCGGAGCAGGTGAACGTCAAACTCAGCAGCGAGGCGGCGTTTTTCATCGCGCAAAAAATTCGATCGAACGTTCGTGAACTAGAAGGGGCGCTGCGCCTAGTGATAGCGAATGCTCACTTCACTGGTTCGGAGATCACCCCGCCGTTTATCCGGGAAAGCCTCAAGGATCTGTTGGCGCTGCATGAAAAGCAGGTCAGCATCGATAATATCCAGCGCACGGTGGCGGAGTACTACAAGATCAAGGTGGCCGATTTGTTGTCAAAACGGCGTACCCGCACTGTGACCCGGCCAAGACAGGTTGCCATGTCCCTGGCCAAGGAATTGACCAATCACAGCCTGCCGGAAATTGGCGATGCGTTTGGTGGCCGTGATCACACCACGGTATTGCATGCCTGCAAAAAGATTGTAGAGCTGCAGGAAACGGATCCTGGCATCCGAGAGGATTATCAGAACTTTATGCGGCTACTGACAACCTGACCGGGTTAGCGGCAGCCAATACACATTCACCTTCCAATAAAAGAATGCTGAGTGCCATGAAACTGACGATCAGCCGAGAATCTCTGCTCACCCCCCTTCAGTCCATTGCCGGTGTGGTGGAGCGAAAACAGACCATGCCCGTTCTCTCCAACGTGTTGCTGGTGGCCGAGGATAATACCCTCACGCTGACTGGTACCAATATGGAAGTGGAACTGGTGGGCCGGGTGTCACCGGTGCACGTTGACCAGCCAGGCCGCATTACAGTTCCGGCGCGGAAACTGTCTGATATTTGCCGGGCGTTGGGTGATGAGGCGCCTATCGAGTTGGCGTTGGAGGGCGACCGCCTGCATCTGCGTTGTGGCGCCAGCCACTTTACGCTGTCGACCTTGCCGGCGGAGCATTTTCCCAATGTTGAGGATGATGCGGAAAGTTTTGGCCTGGAACTGCCCCAGAAAGAACTCAGCCGAATGTTCGATGCAACTGCCTTTGCAATGGCTCAACAGGATGTTCGCTATTACCTGAACGGGCTGTTGCTGGAAGTCGACAAGGATCACGTTCGCACCGTGGCTACTGATGGCCATCGCCTGGCCATGGCGCATTTTGATTTGCCCACCGGCTGCCCGGAACCCCGCCAGGTGATCGTGCCGCGTAAGGGTGTGCTGGAACTGGCGCGCTTGCTGGATGATGTGGAAACCCCGGTGACCCTGGTGATCGGAGACAATCATCTGCGCGCGACGGTAGGCTCCTATACCTTTACCTCGAAGTTGATCGAAGGCAAGTTCCCGGACTATAACCGGGTCATTCCCCGCGGTGGGGATAAAGTTGTCCTGGCGGATCGCGCTACCCTCAAGAACACACTTCAGCGCGCCGGCATTCTATCCCATGAAAACATCCGTGGCGTACGCCTGAACTTGGCGCCCAACGAGTTGCAGGTATTTGCCAACAACCCGGATCAGGAACAGGCCGAAGACGCGCTGTCGGTCGAGTATCAGGGCGAATCACTACAGATTGGCTTTAATGTAGGCTACCTGGTGGATGTGATGAACGCGCTGGATGAAGATCAGGTCAAGATAACCTTGGCGAATCCCAATAGCAGTGCGTTGATTGAGGCCGAGAACGACAATCGCTGCCTCTATGTCGTCATGCCGATGCGGCTGTAGGTCCGCCGGATTGGTTGTGGCCGCCAGATATTTACCGGATCAGTAAGGAAGAGAGTGATGGGAACGGTGACGAACAGCCTCAAGGGTGCCTTTCGAATCGGTCAGACCGTATCGGTGTTGGGACGCGCTGGAGTGAATTGGGTGCGGGGCGATCGACCGCCCGCGCCGAGGTTGCTCAGGCAGACGTTTGAATCCCTGGGTGCCACCTACATCAAGCTCGGCCAGTTTATTGCCAGCTCCCCCACGTTTTTCCCCAAGGAATACGTGGAGGAATTCCAATACTGTCTGGACCGTACCCCAAGCCTGCCATTCAGTGTGATCCGGAAAATTATCCGGGACGAACTGGGCCGACCAATCGAAGACGTATACTCTGACATTGACCCGGTGGCTTTGGCGTCGGCATCGATTGCACAGGTTCACGCCGCAAAGCTGGTTACTGGTGAGGATGTGGTGATCAAGGTGCAAAAGCCGGGTGTGGAAAACATTCTGCTGACGGATCTCAATTTCCTGTACCTGTCCGCGAAAATTCTGGAGACCCTGGCGCCCAAACTATCCTGGACTTCGTTGTCTGGAATCGTGGAGGAAATCCAGCGCACCATGCTGGAGGAGTGCGACTTCATCAAGGAAGCGAACAACCTTAAGGTGTTCCGGGAATTTCTCCATAACACCCACAATGAAGATGCTACCGTGCCACGGGTCTACGAAAGCTGCAGTACTCGTCGCATTCTTACCATGGAGCGTTTCCACGGTGTACCTCTGACGGATCTTGAAAGCATCCGGGGTTACGCGCGGGATCCGGAGCGCACGCTGATTACGGCAATGAACACCTGGTTTTCCAGCCTCACCCAGTGTGAGTTTTTCCACGCCGATGTTCATGCGGGCAATCTGATGGTGTTGAAAGACGGCCGGGTTGGTTTTATTGATTTCGGTATTGTCGGTCGCATCCGTCCGGATACCTGGCAGGCCGTCAGCGATTTTATTTCAACGGTCATGGTCGGCAATTTTGAAGGCATGGCCGACGCGATGATTCGTATAGGTATCACCCATCAAAAGGTTCAGGTGGCTGAACTGGCAGCCGACCTGCGGCGCCTTTACCAGCAAATGGACACCATGGTGCCGGATGAAGTGCCCTATCAGGCTGAACAAGCCGAGGATGACGTGAACAACATCCTGATGAATATGGTACGGATTGGTGAGGGCCACGGGCTGCATTTTCCAAGAGAGTTTGCGCTCTTGTTGAAACAGTTCCTGTATTTCGACCGTTATGTTCACATACTGGCGCCGGAAATGGATGTCTTCATGGACGAGCGGTTGAACATGCTGCATTAATCGCGTTCACCCGCGAGGTTTTGTACACTGGGGCAGCGTTGTCGGTAAGGCACGCTGCCTTTTTTGTCCCCGTCTCCTGCTGGTTAATAACCTATCGTGACCTATGGCGCTTGTTAAACTTCAATCGGAACATTTCCGCAATCTCTCGCCTGCGCCGGTCAGTTTCTCACCTTCCATTAATTTGTTATATGGCGCCAACGGCAGTGGAAAAACCAGCGTTCTGGAAGCCATTGGCTACCTGGGGCTTGGCCGCTCATTCCGGGTAAGTAGACATCAGGCGGTGGTTAGCCACGGCCAACACAAACTGACGGTGTTCGGTGGCCTGGATCAGGGAATGTCGGGAGGGGAACAATCATCAGTTGGAGAGCTTAACCATCGTGTGGGCATCTCCAGGGATGTGACCGCTAAAGAAACCACGCTTAGAGTGGATGGGGAAGCAGTTCGTAACCTGTCTTCGCTTGCCCGGCATCTGCCCGTCTCGGTTATCGATCCGGGGGTGTTTGATATTGTTGCCGGCGGACCCGGAAAACGCCGGCAGTTTCTCGATTGGGCAGTGTTCCACGTGGAACCTTCGTTTGCTTCGTTGTGGCAGCAGTGTCAAAGAGTGACGTCACAGCGGAATCAGATCCTGAGAAATGGTAGAATAGATGACGCTCTGATGAAGGTCTGGGATTCCCAGTACACGGAGTTGGCAGAGCGATTGACGCAAGCCCGGAACGAAACCTTTCGGCTCTTTACCAAGGCTTTTTACAGTTTACTCGGTGAGATAGACGCCCCCTGGGTTGATGGGCTCAAGCTGGACTATTACGTTGGCTGGGACGCCAGCCAACCCCTGGTCGAGGTACTACGTTCCCACCGGGAGCAGGAACAGAAAATGGGCCATACCCTGTACGGTCCCAATCGGGCTGACATCCGCTTGCGATACCAGGGAAGGCCGGTGGCGGAGACCTTCTCCCGGGGCCAGCAAAAGACGTTGGTCATTTTGATGAAGATCGCACAAGGCATGGTGCTGAGCGATCTTGGAAAGCAGGTTACCTTTTTGCTGGACGATATCAATGCAGAGCTGGATGTCGTCCACAGGGCCATGCTTGCCCAAAAGCTCTACGAATTACGATGTCAGGTGTTTGTGACATCGATAGAGGCGCCCAGGCCGGATGAATTATGGCGGCACACCATGCCGGAATACAGATTGTTCCACGTGGAACATGGCAAATTGACGGAAGAACAGGAACCCGGATGATCCACTTTCATCGCTCTAGAATAACAGCGGCAATGGCTTCACGCCGGGAAATCACCCTTCAGGAGTACCCTAATGAGTGAATCGAACTACAACTCCTCAAGCATCAAGGTATTGAAAGGACTGGATGCCGTTCGGAAGCGGCCCGGCATGTATATCGGTGACACTGATGATGGCACGGGCCTGCATCACATGGTCTTTGAGTTGGTGGACAACTCCATTGACGAGGCATTGGCTGGGCACTGTTCTGAAATCGGGGTGATCATCCATCCGGACGAATCGGTCACGGTCAGGGATAACGGCCGTGGTATTCCCGTCGACCTTCACAAGGAAGAAGGTGTCTCCGCTGCGGAAGTTATCATGACGGTTCTCCATGCCGGTGGTAAGTTTGATGACAACAGCTACAAGGTCTCAGGCGGGCTTCACGGTGTTGGGGTGTCGGTGGTAAACGCCCTCTCCTCCTCCCTTACGTTGACCATTCGACGTGATGGCAAGGTTTACGAGCAAACCTACAACAACGGCGTACCAAAAGCGCCGCTCGATGTGGTTGGCGACACCGACGCCAGTGGTACGAAGGTTCACTTCATTCCATCCCCGGATACGTTTACCAGCATTGAATTCCACTGGGATATATTGGCCAAACGCCTGCGGGAGCTGGCGTTCCTGAACAGCGGTGTGCGTATCCGCCTGCAGGATGAGCGTAGTGGCAAGGAAGAGGTATTCGAATACGAGGGTGGCCTGCGTGCCTTTGTTGAGCACCTGAACTCCAACAAGACACCGATCAACCGCGTGTTTCATTTCATCAAGGAACGTGAAGACGGTATTGCGGTGGAAGTGGCCATGCAGTGGAACGATGCCTTCCAGGAAAATATCTACACGTTTACCAACAACATCCCGCAGCGCGACGGTGGAACCCACCTCGCTGGGTTCCGTGCGGCCCTGACCCGTTCGCTCAACAACTATATTGAGCACGAAGGCCTGGGCAAAAAGGCCAAGGTCAGCACGTCCGGTGATGACGCTCGGGAAGGTCTGACGGCTATTATCAGCGTGAAGGTTCCTGACCCCAAGTTCTCGTCCCAGACCAAGGACAAGCTGGTTTCTTCCGAGGTCAAAACCGCGGTTGAGCAGGAGTTGTATCAATCCTTTGCGGACTTCCTGCAGGAGCAGCCCAACGAGGCCAAGCTGATCGTCAACAAGATGATTGAAGCGGCCCGCGCCCGTGAAGCGGCCCGCAAGGCCCGTGACATGACGCGCCGCAAGGGGGCGCTGGACATTGCCGGTCTGCCGGGCAAGTTGGCGGACTGTCAGGAAAAAGACCCCGCTCTTTCCGAACTGTTCATAGTGGAGGGTGATTCCGCCGGTGGTAGTGCCAAACAGGGGCGCGATCGGAAGACACAGGCCATCCTGCCACTCAAGGGTAAGATCCTGAACGTGGAGAAGGCCCGCTTCGACAAGATGTTGTCCTCGGCGGAAGTGGGTACGCTCATTACTGCGCTGGGCTGCGGCATCGGGCGAGAGGAATTCAATCCGGAAAAACTCCGCTACCACTCCCTGATTATCATGACCGATGCGGACGTGGACGGTTCCCACATCCGTACGCTGCTACTCACCTTCCTGTTCCGTCAGATGCGTGAAATTATTGAGCGTGGCCATGTGTTCATTGCCATGCCGCCGCTGTACAAGGTCAAGCGTGGCAAGCAGGAGCAGTACCTGAAAGACGAGAAAGCCAAGGAAGCGTACCTGACACAGACCGCCCTGGAAGGCGCCCAGCTCTATGTCAATCCGGAAGCGCCGGCTATCAAGGATTCCGCTCTGGAAACCATGGTGAAGGACTACCAGGCGGTGATGGCGATGATTGATCGCCTGTCCCGCGCCTACCCGGCCAAGGTACTCCAACAAATGCTGGATAACGTGACCCTGAAGCCGGAACACCTGAAGGAAGAGGCAGAAGTGGCTCGTTGGGTGGCTCGCCTGGGTGACGGCCTTCAGCTGGATACTCGCACCGGCACCAAGTACACCTTCTCCGTGGAAAAGGACACCGAGCGCAATCTCTACCTGCCGAAGGTGGTGATTTATGTGCACGGGATTCCCCATAACCACGTGTTCAGCCATGAGTTCTTCGAGTCGTCCTCTTACGCGGCCATCGCGAGGATGGGTGAGACACTGGACGGCTTGATCGAAGACGGCGCTTATATCCAGCGTGGCGAGCGCAAGCAGGCGGTGCTGTCTTTCGAGGGCGCTCTGGAATGGCTGATGAAGGAAGCCCAACGCGGCCTGAACATCCAGCGCTATAAGGGGCTGGGTGAGATGAACCCGGAGCAGTTGTGGGAAACCACCATGGATCCGGAGACTCGTCGCATGATGAAGGTCACCATCGAGGACGCCATTGCGGCGGACCAGATCTTCACCACCCTGATGGGCGATGACGTCGAGCCACGGCGCCTGTTCATCCAGAGTAATGCGCTTGAAGTGACCAACCTGGACGTGTGATCAAGGCGGGTTTTTGATCGGACCCGGGTTATCCGGGCATACGAAAAAGGCGACCTGATGGTCGCCTTTTTTATTTATAATTCAGTTATTTAGAGGAATTCAGTATTTCTGACTGGCGTCAGCTACCGTTACCTGTGGATGTGTCAGACGACTTGTTGTCGTGCTGGGCCGCAAGGTGCGGCGCCATAACATCCTCAAGGGTGTAGCCGGTGAGCCGGCGAATAGAACGCCAGAGGTAGTAGAAAATGGCGATCATCATGATCATCGAGGGAATAGCGATCATGGGATAACTCACCAGGGTCATCCTGCCTAGTTCTTCATTGAACGCCTGGGTTCCGGACGGGCTGGTGACAATCCACTTGGCCAGCACGAAATTCATGATGGAGGAGAACAGAAAGGTCAGGCTGAAGAAATAGCTGGCCTTGAGCAGGCGGGCCTCGAACTCTTCCTCACTTCCGTTTTCTTTCAGCACCGCCTGAATCTTGTCCACGTTCAGCACGGACGGGTTGTACAGCAGCGTTCTAACCAGCGGATAGCGTGTACGGGTTGAAACAAGCACGGCAATACCGATGACGGCGGGAACAGCCGCTTCCTTGATCGCCAGCCAGCCGGCATCCAGCTCCATCAGGCCGATACCGCCGGTCAAACCGACGCTGACAATGCCGAGCACCGCAATAAAGTTGTACTTGCGATAGCGCACCAACTCGAACAGTCCCCATCCAAGGGGGAACGCAAGCCCGATGACCAGGGCCATGACACTGCCCAAATATTCATCCCCGCTCAACTTCATCAGAATGACGGAGGGAATGATGATACTCACGAGTAGATCAACCCAGGGCCTTGGCTTGTGGGTCGGTGGAGATTGGATTTCCGGGTCGGTCATAAATCAGCCTGATCGTTCGGGGAAGTGATGCCGGTGGAATCCAGCATACCGAAAAAGTCGTCAGGCAGTATACGATGAAACCGTGAGTGTGAGTAACCGAGGTCGGCGGTACCGGCCCGCTAATGCGGGCCGTTTCAGTTGGTGTGGTAGTGGCAGATGCGCTTCAGAAAGAACCGGAAGTGGAACTGCTGGTGCCCTCACCTGCGGTCTGTACCAGGTTATTATCCCCTGACTGCCACTGCTGCTGGGCGCTGGGATCGGTTTCGCTGCGCTTCAGGCATTTCCACTCGATGGAGGTCTCCGCTGGTAGATTGATCGACCCACTCCAGGTTGGGTAGGCTGTTGGATCCAGTTTTACCGCATCGGTAGGTGACCAGTTACCCAAAGCATTGTTGTTGCCGGTAACGTACACACTTTGCCCCATGGTGGTAGTGCCGTTCTGGCACTGGAAGGTGACGGATGCCGTCCCTGCTGTTGGCGGATTGGGATCGCTTCCGTCACAGGGGGCACCGCTATGAAGTGCCGCTGCCTCCATCGCCGGTACCGTCAGTGCCACCTGGCCATTCTGCACCGTTACGCAGGCACCGTTGCCAGCCACATTGCGATAGTTTCCATCGGCCAGCCCGGTGCTGAAAGTCCGTGACAGTGTGCTGACTTCACGGTTGATGGCGACGAACCCCTTATTGCCCCGACTAAAGGCAATCTGGTTATTGCCATTGTCCCACCAGCTGTTCACGCCCTGGCCGTCGGTCTCAGCCCGGAAGGCAACCATGTTGGCAATGGAGTCCCAGCGATGTTCGCATACCCAGGCGGACCCGCACTGAGCAGTGCCGTTCTGGTAGACGTTTTGGGCTGGAGGGCCCTGGTCACCGTTGGAAAATGCGTAGCTCGACATTACCTTGGGGTAGCCATAAGGCCAGCCCAGCATGAACACGTTGGCCAGGTTGTAGAGATCACCATCCTTGTAGGTCAACACATTGCTGCCACCGGCACCGTGGCCACGTTGGTTGTCATGGTTGTCGGTGAATACAACGGCATCACCGCCGGACAGGAAGCCCCAGCTCTCACCAAAGGCGTTGAGGTTGGCCAGTTGCTGGTTCTTGAAGACGTTGCCGATGGACGCGCTGTAGCGGAACTCGGTGACGTCTGACGTACCCGTGTACTCAGTGGCACTGACGGCTTCGCCACCCAGGTCGATCACCTCCTGGAATACGTACAGCGGGCCGCCGGCCTGATTGATGACGGCGCCGATATCACCGGGCGACATATGTTTGGCGGCATCCACCCGTATACCCTTCACACCCAGCGACGTGAGCTGATTGAGATAGCCGGCCAGAGTGTCGCGCACGTAGCCGCTTCCGGTATCCAGGTCCGGTAAGCCGACGAGGCGGCAATTGCGAACGCGCCAGGCATCCGAACTGTAATCCGAGCCGTTGATACTGCATTCGGCGTGGAAATCGTTGCCACTGTAGATAGGATAGGTCAGGGAATCGCTGCTGTAATAGGACCCGGCGGTGCCGTTTCCCGTACCATTGGCGGTATGGTTGATCACTGCATCCACGTAAACATCCACTCCGGCCGCGTTGCAGCGCGAAACCATGTTAGCGAACTGGTTGGCGTTACCACTGCGGCTCTGGAGCTGGTAGCTGACCGGTTGATAGCGCGTCCACCAGGCGCTGCCCTGAATGTGTTCCTGCGGCGGTGACACCTGAACGGCGCTGTAACCCTTGGGCCCAAGAAACTGTTCACATTCAGTGGCGACATCGCTCCACTTCCATTCGAACAGATGGACAAAGGTACCGGCGTGGGCGGTATTAATGGGCAACGCAAGTGTCAGGCCGAGACTGACACCGGTTACCAGGCGTTGTATGGAGATCATTGTGTGCTCCTGTCTTGTATTTGTTGTGGAGACGATCCAATGGCCACTGCCGGCTGTTGACGGCAGTTGTGGATGTCCATCGTCAACATGAAGTGTTCAATCGTTAGCCAAAACATCCTTTCAGGCAGTTTGCGGGGAGTAGTCAGGGGGAGGAGTTGCAATATTTACGTAGCTTCTGAATACGTGTCACTAAACTGAAACACGCCTGCCAGTGGGATCGGTTAAGCTTGCAGCCGGTGTTTTGACGGGGCTTTAGGAGGAAGCATGAAGATCATTGCGTTTTACAGCCTTAAAGGCGGTGTCGGTAAAACCGCTGCGGCTGTAAACATTGCCTACCTGGCCAGCCAGGCTGGCATTCCCACCCTGCTATGGGATCTTGACCCTCAGGGCGCGGCCAGCTGGTACCTGGCGGGAACCGACGAGATCAAGGGTCGGAAACTGGTTGCACTGATGGATGGCAAGACCCCCATCGGCAAATTCATTCGGGCCAGCGCCTACCCTGACCTCGATTTTATCCCGGCCCATAACAGTTTTCGCAACCTTGATGTCCGGCTGGATAAGGACGACAGCGCCAATACCCTCAAAAACTGGCTGGCGCCGCTATCGGAGGAAACCAGCCTGGTCGTACTGGATTGCCCGCCCTCGATGTCGCGGTTGTCCGAGCAGGTGTTGAAAACCGCCGATGGCGTGTTCGTGCCTGTGGTTCCGACCTGGCTCGCTCTGAATAGCTGGCAACAGCTCCAGGCCTTCGCCAAGGACAAGAAGCTCAAACCCGGTCGTCTGCACCCGTTTTTCTCCATCGTGGACCGCCGCAAGAATCTGCATCGCGAGATGGTGATCCATCGCAAACAGCGCCTCGAGAATGGGCTGAACGCGCTGATTCCCAATGCCAGTGTGGTGGAGAAGATGGGTGAGAGTGGCCAGCCGGTGGAACTGATGGATCGGTCATCCGCAGCTGCCGATGCCTATCGGCGCTTGTGGAAGGAAATCAGGAAGTTGATCTAGAACGGATAGAGCCCATAAAAAAACGCTGGTCAGCTTCACACTGACCAGCGTTCCGGTATACAGCGGCAGGTGTGTTAATGACCCTGCCAGAAGGTGTTAGCCCACCTCTTTCAGTGCCTGCTCAACGATCGCCAGGCCTTCCTCAAGAATATTGTCCTCGATGGTGACCGGCATCAGGAAACGCAAGGTATTGCCGTACATGCCGCAGCTCAGCAGGATCAGGCCGTTTTCCTTGGCTTTCTTGGTAACGGCCGCCGCCAGGTCTGCCCGCGGTTCCTTGCTGGTTTTGTCGGTGACCAGTTCAATCGCAGCCATGGGCCCGAGGTTGCGCACGTTGTCCACGTGGGGGAACTGTTCCTGCCACTGATCAAAGCGTTTGCGCAGTGTGTCACCCAGGCGCTGACTCTTGCCCAGAATGTCTTCTTCCTTGAACACGTCAAATACTGCCAGGGCTGCCGCACAGGCCGTCGGGCTGCCAGTGTAGGTGCCGCCGAGGGAGTTCGGGCCGGACGAGTCCATAACCTTGTCGGTACCGACAATGGCTGAGATCGGCATGCCATCGGCCATACTCTTGGCCATGGTCATCATGTCGGGCTCAACACCGCTGTGTTCGATGGCGAACATCTTGCCAGTCCGGCCAAAGCCGCTCTGAACCTCATCCGCGATCATCAGGATGCCGTTCTCATCGCAGATCTTGCGGATCTCTTTGAGGAAGCTGGCTGGTGCGGCGTAGAAACCACCCTCACCCAACACCGGCTCAATCACGATGGCGGCGGTGTCACTGGCGGGTGAATCGGCCTTCATGGCCATCTTCAGGCCACGGAGCGCTTCATCCTCACTGACACCGTGATAGGGAACCGGATAGGGGGCGCGGAAAACGGTGCCCGGCATTGGGCCGAAATCGGTCTGATAAGGAGCGGCTTTGCCGTTCATGGCCATGGTGTAGAAGGTACGGCCGTGATAACCGCCGTCAAAGCAGATCACATTGGTTTTGCCGGTCGCCGCGCGGGCGATCTTCATGGCGTTTTCCAGGGCTTCTGCGCCGGAGTTGGCCAGCATGACCTTGGCGTGGCCCTTTACCGGAACCACTTCACTGAGCTTCTGCGCCAGCTTCACATAGCCCTCATAGGGCATGACGGTCTGGCAGGTGTGCATCAGCTTGTCCAACTGCGCCTTCACCGCTTCAACCACTTTGGGGTGACGATGGCCGATATTCAGTACACCAATGCCGCCGGCGAAGTCGATCATACGCTTGCCATCGGCATCCCAGAGCTCGGCATTGGTCGCATGGTCGGCAAACTGCTCGTTGGGGCTGGCAGCACCGGCCGCGACATAACGTTCTTTGAGTGCCTGCAATTCTTTGTTCGTCACTTTGCCTCTCCTCGAATTCGGTTTGGTACTGTCAGCATACACGAAATGATGGCCCGGTTTGAAAACCCGGCCCTGTTGTTTCTACGTACTGCGGCCGCCAATGTCCTCCCGGAACTGAAGTTCTGCAAGTCTCCGGTACAGCGGATTCCGTTCGACAAGTTCATCGTGGTTGCCGATATCCTGAATAATTCCGGCGTCCATCACAATGATACGATCGGCGTGCCTGACGGTGGCCAGCCGGTGTGCGATGACCAATGTCGTGCGGTTGGACATCAGTCCCGGCATGGCTTGCTGGATCAGGTGTTCGCTTTCTGCATCCAGTGCGCTGGTCGCCTCATCCAATAACAGTATAGGCGCATCCGCAAGCAGTGCGCGGGCAATCGCCAGCCGCTGCTTCTGCCCCCCCGATAGCCCGAGCCCCGTGTCGCCCAGTGGCGTTTCATAGCCTTTTGGCAGTTTGCGGATAAACTCATCGGCATGGGCAATCCTGGCGGCCTCCACCATGGCAGTGTCGCTGGCCTCCGGTCGGGCGTAGCGGATGTTATCGGCAATGGTGCCGTGAAACAGCGCGGGGTTCTGTGGCACCAGCGCAAAGCATTGGCGCAGGTCTGTAAGCGCTAACTTACGACTGTCAACGCCGTCGATAAGAATCTGCCCCGTGTCGGGGTCATAGAACCTCAAGAGCAGATCGAACAACGTAGACTTTCCGGCACCAGAGGGACCAACCAGGGCCACGGTTTCGCCTGCCTGGATGTGAAGTGAAAGGTCTTGCAGAACCTCGATATCGCGGCGGGCCGGATAGGAAAAGGTCAGATTGCTGATCTCGATGTCGCCGCGAAGGGGGTCGGGCAGAGCCTGGGTGGCGTTTGCCCCACTGAGGATTTCACTGGGTGTCTGCAGCAGCTCGAAAATCCGCGCCGCTGCTCCGGCTGCGCGCTGCAACTCACCAATCACTTCACTGATGGCGCCGGCGGCCAGTCCCACCAACAGGCTGTAGAATACAAATGCCGCCAGCTCGCCCGGGCTGGTACGGCCAGAGATCACATCCAGCCCGCCAATCCAGATCACCACGCCAATGGCACCCATAACCAGGGTAATGGCGATGGTGGTCAGCCAGGCCCGCTGGCGAATCCTCACACGGGCAATCTCGAAGGCATTTTCCGCCACCTGTGAGAAAAACCGGCGGTCATGAGGCTGATGGTTGAACGCCTGCACCGTCTTGATCTGGGTGAGGTTCTCCCCCACGTAGCTGCCCACTTCCGCGACCCGGTCCTGGCTCAGCCTGGACAGCTGCCGCACACGGCGACCATAGATCAGGATGGGAATGATCACCAATGGGAAGCCGAGGATGATGATACCGGCAAGTTTGGCATTGGTTATGAAGAGCAGGATCAGACCGCCCACCAGCATCAGGGTGTTGCGCAGCGCGATGGAGACCGTGGAGCCGATGACGGATTGCAGCACTGTCGTATCAGCGGTAAACCGCGACTGTATTTCCAGGCTTCGGTTTTTCTCGTAGAAACCAGGGTGAAGGTCGATCAGATGGTTAAACACCTGCTTTCGAATATCCGCCACCACCCTTTCGCCAATCCAGGACACAAGATAAAAGCGGGCAAAGGAGCCGATAGCCAGTCCGATCACCAGCACAAAAAACAGACCGACTGCTTTGGTCAACATCGCGGGAGACTGGGTGGCAAGGCCCTGGTCCACCAGAATCCGTAAGCCCTGACCCAGGGCAAGTGTGATGCCGGCTGTAATAACCAGAGCCACGAGAGCGCCGGTAACAGCCTTTTTGTAAGGGCTGATAAAATCGACAACCAGTTTCAGAGCCTTCCGATGACGGGTGTTGATGGTGTGCCTCCAGGATAAGGGGTACTGTAAACTCCGATAACAATACGGTTTTTACTCGTATTAGAACCTATCATACAGCTACGTAAGAGCGTGCGGGGTGGGACTTGTCTGCCAGGACCGTCAAAAGCCATGGATGGCTTTTGTCGAGCGTACAGGGACGTATTTACAGCGTGTCCTGGCAGACAAGTCCCATTTCGTGCGCTCGACTACTCCGTTATTGAAGGGAAACCCGAGTGCGCGCCTACGCTGACAACGAGTACCCCGCCAACCACAAACCCGACTGGAAAGTCATCGCCGGCCTATGGCCCTATCTGGCGGAATTCCGTGGTCGAGTCATGCTGGCACTGGGGTTCCTGATCTTCTCCAAACTGGCGACGGTGGCTACACCGGTCGCCCTGAAATACATCGTCGACTACCTGGACGAAAATCAGGGCGGCGAGGTACTGCTGTGGATTCCGGTCATACTGGTCGTCGCCTACGGTCTGCTCCGATTTGGCAGCACCCTGTTCAGCGAATTGCGGGACGCGGTGTTCGCCCGAGTCGCGGAACGGGCCATGCGACGAGTGTCGCTGCGGGTTTTCGAACATCTGCACAACCGGGAGCTGTCCTTTCACCTGGACCGGAAAACCGGCGGACTGGCCCGGGACATTGAACGGGGCACCAACGGCATCAGCTTCCTGCTGCGTTTCACCCTCTTCAACATTGTCCCCACCCTCCTCGAAATCCTGATGGTGGCCGGTATTCTCTTCGTGGTGTTCAACGTGGGCTATGTGCTGGCGATCCTGGTAGCGGTGGTGGTGTATGTGGTGTTTTCCATCAAGGTTACCGAGTGGCGCACGAAATACGTGCGCGAAGCCAATGCCCGGGACAACCAGTCCAATTCCCGCGCAGTCGACAGCCTGCTCAACTACGAGACCGTAAAGTATTTCAATAACGAACGCTTCGAGGCAGCGCTCTACGACAAGGACCTGGATGACTGGGAACAGGCACGGCTCAAAAACCGGCTGTCGCTGGCGGCTCTGAATTCGGGCCAGGCCCTGATCATCGGTGTGGCGATGATCGTCATCATGGCCATGGCAGTGCAGGAAGTCGCCAGTGGTGAGATCACCCTGGGGGATTTCACCATGATTAATGCCTACCTGTTACAGCTGTTTATACCGCTCAATGCACTGGGGTTCGTGTATCGGGAGATCCGCCAGGCGCTGGTGAATGTGGAACGGCTGTTCGGGTTGCTCGGCGACGAACCGGTCATTGAGGACGCGCCGAACGCCAAAGCGTTGGTGGTGGACAAAGGCGAGGTTCGTTTCGACCAGGTTCACTTTGGTTATCGTCCCAACCGTCAGATCCTCCGGAACGTGAGTTTCTCTATTCCCGCTGGGCACACCGTAGCTGTCGTGGGCGCCAGCGGTGCGGGGAAATCGACCCTCGCCCGCCTGCTTTTCCGGTTTTACGATGTGAACCGGGGCAGTATCACCATCGACGGTCAGGATATCCGTGAGGTCACCCAGGACAGCCTGCGTTCCGCCATTGGCGTGGTGCCCCAGGATACGGTGCTGTTCAACGACACACTCTTTCGGAACCTGGCCTACGGTCGGCCTGATGCCAGCGAGGAAGAGGTGTACCGGGCAGCCCGAATGGCGCACCTGGAACAGTTTATCCACAGCCTGCCCGATGGCTATAACACACAGGTTGGTGAGCGGGGGCTGAAACTTTCCGGCGGCGAGAAACAGCGGGTCGCCATTGCCCGGGTACTTCTCAAGAACCCACCGTTATTGGTTCTGGACGAAGCCACATCTTCTCTGGATTCGCTGTCTGAACAGGCGATTCTGGGGGCCTTGAAGGAAGTCAGCCGCCAGCGCACCTCCCTGGTTATCGCTCATCGGCTGTCGACGACGCGCGATGCGGATACCATTCTGGTGATGGACGGCGGCTGCATTGTCGAGAGTGGCAACCACGTCGAGCTGCTGGGCCAGAAGGGGCATTACGCCAGGCTCTGGGAACAGCAGCATCGAACTGGTGATGATGGTCAGGCAAGCCCCTGATCATGGGCCATGGCCATAGCCGCTTTCGGCCCTGTCCATAGCGATGGCAGTATGACAAAGGAGACCGGTATGGCGGTTATCACAATGAACTGCTGTAGCACGCCAATCTGCCCTGAACCCATATACAGCAGAATGGCGGCCATCAGCGCCATGGCACCGCCCCAGAATACCCGGATCCAAGGATTTGGCTCATCATGGCCCGCACCCACCATGGCAATGGAATAGCTCATGGAGTCGCCGGTGGTGGCGACAAAAATGGTGGTGAGTAGCAGTATCGCGGCGGCCATCCAGGTGCCTCCTGGCAGCGCCTGGGCCACGGTCAGTGTGGCGACGTCAAAACGGAAATTGTTCAACGCTTCGGTCAGGTCAAAGGTGCCGGCCAGCTGGTGATAGATCCCCGAGCCACCCAGCAGCGTAAACCAGATTGTGGTGGCAATAGGTGCCAATACGGCAACCGCGAGGATCATTTCACGAACCGTGCGTCCGCGGGAAATTCGCGACACAAACACCGCCATCAAAGGCGTGTAACCAATAAACCAGGCGAAGAAAAACACCGTCCACCATTTCATCCACCAGTCTGGCGCCGTTTCAGCGGTCATCGTCGACATCGCCATGAAAGACGTCAGGTACTCGCCGAATGACTGGGTAAAGGTGTTGGCCAGAAACAGTGTGGGACCGAACAGGAAAATCACTGCGGCGATGGCCAGGGCGAGGAGCACGTTGAACCGGCTGAGCAGCTGAATACCCTTATGCAGGCCGGTCATGGCGGAGGTCATGTACACCCCGGCCAGAATGATCAGTACCGCGAGCTGGGTGCCATAGCCATCGGTGATGCCAAACAGCTCGTGCAGCCCGAAACTCACCTGGGTTGCCAGGAAACCGATAGGGCCGACGGTTCCCGCCACCACGGCAATGACGCAAAGGGCGTCAATCACCCCACCCAGCTTGCCTTGAACAGCGTTCTCACCAAACACCGGATACAACAGGGTTCGCGGCTGCAGCGGTTTGCCCTGATCATAGTGAGCCCTGCTGAGAACCAGTGCGGTCAGCGAGCCGAGCACGGCCCAGGCAAGGAAGCCCCAATGAGTAAACGACTGCGCCATGGCGGGAGCGGTGGCCGCAGCCGTTCCGGCTTCGGTATCAAACGCCGGTGGTGTTACCACAAAGTGATAGACCGGTTCCCCGGCGGCGAAAAACACCCCTCCACCGGCCAGCAATGTACACATGATCATTGAAAGCCAGCGAAAACGGCTGATTTCCGGCCGGTCCAGGCCACCAATCCGTGCATTGCCGGCCTTGCTGACCGCTGTTCCGAGTGCGATGAAAAAGGTTGCCAGCAGGAGTAGTTGGAAGAACGACCCCAGGTACTTTGCCGTCCAGGTGAATCCGGCGCCAATCGCTGTAGCGACGGCGCTGCTGTCAATAATGGAAGCGCCAACGAACAGCAGGATGAAGCCAATCGTAAGCGTCAGAACGATCGGGTCGCTATCGGAGAAAGCGCCCGGCCGTTCCTCGGTAGCCAGGGAGTTTGTCTGGGAGGTCATGGTTGTTCCTTTCGCGAAGAGCCGCGCAGGGTACAGAAAAGTTCAGACCTCTGCATTCCTTTGTGGAGGTAGCCACCCTCCCAGGCATTGGTAAGCTCGTCAGGATTCCGGAAATGCCGTCCAGTCATCCAGCCAGGTCGATGTGGCCCTGGGGTTAACAGCGCCCTGGTACATCGCCGACTCATCAAAGAATTCGGCTTTCGGAGGCCGCTTGGCCGTCATGGCGCGCACTGAGCTTCTGGGGCGGAAATGCGGCGACGACTCGCTGGTGACAGAGGGTTGCAAGCCGGTTTCAACCTGAACGGTGTTCTGCAATTCGGGGCTGCGTATCCACAGCTCTTCGCTGAAGCCGAAATCGTCATCATCGGTTTCGTTAACAATGGTGAGGTTGCCTAACCTACCGTTGTTGGCAAGCAGGTTGTGGCTGAACGTCAGGGCATTCATGCCCACCAGCGCGGTGACCTCATCCCTGGTATCCAGGGCCTCAATGGCGTAACTGTCGATGATCATATTGTGGAAGTGGCCGCCGGATCCCTCTCTTAGCATAATAGCGCGGTGTTCTTTGGCGGAACGGCCGCTGCCATAAAGGGTGACGTTGTAGAATGTGGGTTCGGACCGTGGCACGGCCGAGTGGCTGGAACCGTTGTTGTCGCCCTCAAAGGCGTTATCGCCGACATCCCGGTACTGCTGAATAATGGCAAACTGTACCCTGCCTCGCCAGCCCCAGTCCCAGTCGATGCTGTCATCGGCAGCACCGGTCACCAGGATGTTTTTCAGGTCGACGGTGCCACCGAACATTTCGATACCGTCGTCCAGAGCACGGTGAACCTGCACGTTCTGGATGATGGTGTTGGAGCCACAGCCACCCAGGGTTAAGCCGTTCAGCTCGTTGTTCTGATAGACCTCGAAACCGGCAAATTCAATGCGGGTGTACTGCACCACGCCGCAACTATGCTGCGTGTCGCTGCCACCGAATTGCCCACGGGTGTCGTTTTCAGGTACGCCTTCAATGCGGGCGTTCGGCTCGTTCACCGGTGCCTTTCCAAGAAGCACAACGCCACCCCAGTCACCGCGAGCCCGTGCTCCGGGTTCCTTGCTACTGGTAAAGACCACCGGTTGGTTACGGCTGCCGCGGGCAAACAGTTTGGCACTGGACGTGACAACCAGGGCGGAACCGGGTTCGCCCTCTATGGTTACGCCGGGTTCAATGGTCAGGTTCGCGCCTTCCACAAACACGGTGTTTTCAAGGGTGTATCGATGACCGCTTTCCCAGACGGTGTCTGCGGTAATGTCGGCGCTGATACGCACGTTGCGATTCTCAAATGCGGTAAAACCGGCGACCGTGGCGACAACCGTGCCAATGACGGGAACCAGTACCAGCGCGTGACGGGCAAACCAACCGCTTCTTTTTTGCGGCGTGACGGGACTGGCCTGAAGTTTCTGGTTCGAGGACTTGGCCATCAGCGGACGGCCATCATCGTTGGCCATGATCTCGCGTGCCAGCGCCTGAAGCTCTGGCGTGCCATTGGCTTCCACACGCATCAGAACGTCATTGCGGTAGTTGGGCTCTCTCAGCAAGACGTTGAGATGGACAAAGTCGACGCTCGGGCACTGGCCCTTGTCGATGCGACGTTTGAGTCGCCAGAGCTTCTCTACCAAAAGGGAGGATTGGTCGGACATTACTGCTGCTCCGTTGGGATGAGAGCACCGTTGTACATGTCCAATGTGAAAGCTTTATGTCAATTGAAAGAAAAGAGTCGCTTAAAGGGGAGTATTTCGTCGTAAAGAAGGGACTGAGATGCGGGAAAATGGTCGGCGTGGCAGGATTCGAACCTGCGACCCCTTCGTCCCGAACGAAGTGCGCTACCAAGCTGCGCCACACGCCGATCAACGGCCGGTATTATACGGATTGGCTGGTTTTTTACCAGCCCCCGTATGATTTTCACTGCCCACTGGCAGTGGGTAATACCGAGATATCCGCCACCCGCAGGAACAGGTTACGCAGCAGGTTGAGCATGGCCAGGCGGTTATTACGCACGGCCTCGTCGTCAGCCATCACCATGACTTCATCAAAGAAGTTATCCACCGGCTCCCGCAGGCTGGCGAGAGAGCTCAAGGCCGTCGCGTAATCGCCTTTTTCAAACAGTGGCAATGCCTTGTCGGCTTGCTGGCGGATTTGGTCGGCCAGTGTTATTTCCGCCTTGTCCTGCAACAACTCACTGTCGATGCTTTCACCAATGCTGTCGCCACCCTGCTTGGTAAGGATGTTGGACACCCGTTTGTTGGCGCCGGCCAGGGCCAGGGCTTCCGGTAGCTGGCGGAAGGCTTCCACGGCTTTCACCCGGCGGTCAAAGTCCAGCGGGCGTGTTGGACGGCGGGCGTGCACGGCGAGGTAGACTTCGGCACTGATGCCCTGCTCTTCATAATGCGCACGGAACCGCTCCAGCATGTAGTCCACCACTGTGTTGGCCACATTCGGTTCGGTGATGCTGTTGTGTTCCTCTACCGCCCACTCGCACAGGGTTTGCAGGTCCAGCGGCAGCTCCCGCTCGATGATGATGCGCAACACGCCCAGTGAGGCTCGACGCAGCCCGAACGGGTCACGGGTACCGGACGGTGGCTGGTTAATGCCGAACAGCCCCACCAGGGAATCGATGCGGTCGGCAATGGCCACGGCGCAGCCCGTCAGTGTTGCGGGCAGGTCGTCACCGGCAAAGCGGGGCATGTACTGCTCGTTCAGTGCGCTGGCCACGTCTTCGTTCTCGCCGTCGTTGGCGGCGTAGTACTGGCCCATGATGCCCTGCAGGTCAGTGAATTCCAGCACCATCTCGGTGACCAGGTCGGTCTTGGCGAGCATGGCGGCGCGCTCAGCCAGAACGGGATCGCTGCCAATGGCGTCGGCGATCTTCTTCGCCAGTGCGGCCACCCGCACGGACTTGTCGTAAATGCTGCCCAGCTTGTCCTGGAACACGATCGGCTTGAGTTGGTCGATGCGGTCTTCCAGCCGGGTCTTGCGGTCAGTGTCATAGAAGAAAGCCGCATCGGACAGGCGTGGGCGGATAACCTTCTCATTGCCGGAAACGACCTGTTGTGGGTCCTTGCTTTCCAGGTTGGCAACGGTGATGAACAGCGGCAGCATCCGGCCGTCGGCGGAAACCACGTGAAAGTACTTCTGGTGTTCCTTCATGGAGGAAATCAGTGCCTCGGCGGGAACTTCCAGGAAGCGTTCCTCGAAACGGCCCATGAGCGGCACGGGCCACTCGTTGAGGGCGGTGACTTCGTCCAGCAGGTCTTCATCGATAACCGCCTGGCCGCCCGCTTCCTTCCTGGCAATGGCGGTGACGCCGTCACGGATCTGCTCGCGGCGTTCGGCGAAGTCAGCGATCACATACCCTTCCTGGCGCAGCACCACTTCGTAGTCGCCGGGCGTGGGCACGATCAATGATTTCGGGCAGTGGAAACGGTGACCGCGGGTTTTGTTACCCGGAGTCAGCCCCATGATCGGGGTGTCGATCACCTTGTTGCCGAACAGCAGGATGGCCCAGTGCACCGGACGCACGAACTCGGTTCTGTGCGCGCCCCAGCGCATGCGTTTGGGGATCGGCAGTGCGGCCAGGGACTGGTCTACCAGTTCCGGCATCAGTTCAACGGTGGGACGGCCTTTCTCGATGGTGCGATAGACCACCCAGGCGCCCTTGTCAGTTTCCATCGTATCAAGCTGGTCCGGTGTCACGCCCAGGGAGGTGGCGAAGCCGGTCAGTGCCCGGGTGGGGTTGCCGGAATCGTCGAACGCAGCTTTCACGGCCGGGCCGCGTTTTTCCACCGGTTTGTCCGGCTGAGCGTCTTCCAGGTCCCGTACCCTGACGGCAAGCCGGCGTGGTGCAGCAAAGGCTTCCACCTTGCCGAACCGAATACCGGCCTCTTCCAGGCCATTGGTAATGCCACGGGTAAACGCGTCCGACAGTGGCTTGAGGGCCTTGGGAGGCAGCTCTTCAGTGCCCAGTTCGACCAGAAAATCCTGTTTTGCCATGATTATGCGTTCCCCTGTTCCTGCTGAGCTTTTTTCGCTTTCTTACCCTTCTTGCCATTCGCCTTTTCGGCGGCGGCCTCGGTCGCTGCCAGTACCTCTTTGCGCAGGGCATCCGGTGCCAGCGGGAAGCCAAGCTTGCGGCGGCTGTCGAAATACGCCTGGGCAACGGCCCGGGCCAGGGTGCGAACCCGCAGGATAAAACGTTGGCGCTCGGTCACGGAGATGGCGTGGCGGGCGTCAAGCAGATTGAAAGTGTGTGAAGCCTTGAGCACCTGCTCATAGGCGGGCAATGCCAGGCCGGCTTCGATCAGGCGCGCGCTCTCGCGTTCGTGCACATCGAAGCTGTGAAACAGGAATTCGGTGTCGGCGTGCTCGAAGTTGTAGGTGGACATCTCCACCTCCTGCTGATGGAACACGTCGCCGTAGGTGACCACACCATCCGGGCCTTCGGTCCAGACCAGGTCGTAGACGCTGTCCACGCCCTGCAGGTACATGGCAATGCGCTCAAGCCCGTAGGTGAGCTCGCCGGTGACCGGATAGCATTCCAGGCCACCCACCTGCTGGAAGTAGGTGAACTGGGTTACTTCCATGCCGTTCAGCCAGATTTCCCAACCCAGGCCCCAGGCGCCGAGGGTGGGTGATTCCCAGTTGTCCTCAACAAAACGGATATCGTGGACCAGTGGGTCCAGCCCAAGAGCCTTCAGGGAATCCAGGTACAGTTCCTGAATGTTGTCCGGGGACGGTTTCAGCACCACCTGGAACTGGTAGTAGTGTTGCAGGCGGTTGGGGTTCTCCCCGTAGCGGCCATCGGTGGGGCGGCGGCTGGGCTGAACGTAGGCGGCGTTCCAGGTTTCCGGACCGATGGAGCGCAGGAAGGTGGCCGGGTGGAAGGTGCCGGCACCCACTTCCATGTCCAGTGGCTGGAGGACCACGCAGCCGTGCTGCGCCCAGAAGTTCTGCAGGGCGAGGATCAGGCCCTGGAAGGTTTTGATGTCCGGCGTGTTTGCGGAAGTTGCCTTGTCTGTCACGACGTTTGCCTGCTGGTCAGTCTGTGTGTGGTGCCCGGGCATCTGGCCGGGGCACTCCGGAAAAAAGGGGCATTATACGCTTGCCAATCGCGTATTTCTAAGTTGGGTTCAGAAGATTGATTTTGCGCTAGAAGAACGTCAGTCCCACCTGGAACAGTTTCTCCACATCCCGTATCCGCGACTTGTCCACCAGGAACAGGATGACGTGGTCATCCGGCTGTACCCGCAGGTGGTCGTGGGCAATGAGGACTTCGCTGTGGCGGACGATGGCGCCGATGGTGGTGCCTTCCGGCAGGTTGATTTCGTCAAGCCGCTTACCCACTACCCGGGAGGACCGGTGGTCGCCATGGGCGATGGCCTCAATGGCCTCGGCAGCGCCCCTACGGAGTGAGTGAACGTTTACTACGTCCCCGCGGCGAATGTGGGTAAGCAGGCTGCCAATGGTGGTTTGCTGGGGCGAAATAGCGACATCAATGTCGCCGCCCTGGATCAGGTCAACGTAGTCCGGGTTGTTGATCAGGGTCAGTACCTTGCGGGCGCCCAGGCGCTTGGCCAGCAGTGACGCCATGATGTTGGCTTCGTCATCGTTGGTGACTGCACAGAAAACATCGGTATTTTCGATGTTCTCTTCCAGCAGAATGTCCTTGTTGGCGGCGTTGCCCTCCAGTACCACGGTTTTGCGAAGGTTCTCGGACAGCATCACGCAACGTTCGTGGTCCCGTTCCAGAAGTTTCACCTGGTAGCGGGATTCGAGAGTATGGGCCAGGCGCTGGCCAATGTTACCACCCCCACAGATGAAGATGCGCTTGTAGGGTTTTTCCAGTGGCTGCAACTCGCTCATGACCGAGCGAATATGGTCGGAGGCAGCGATGAAGAAGACCTCGTCGCCGTCTTCAATCACCGTATCCCCCTGAGGCATGATCGCCCGGTCTTTCCTGAAAATGGCGGCGACCCGTGTTTCGATTTTGGGCATATGGCTACGCAGGTACGACAACTCGTGGCCAACCAGTGGGCCGCCTTCCGTCGCCCGAATGGCGACCAACTGAACAAGCCCCTTGGAAAACTCCAGTACTTGCAGCGCGCCGGGGTATTCGATCAGTCGTGTAATGTGCTTGGTGACCAGGTGCTCCGGGCTGATCAGAACATCGATGGGGAAACCCCGCAGGCTGTCCAGATCCTTTTTCTGATCCCGCTGGTAGAACAGTTCTGGTTTTGCCAGGTAGGCGTTGGCCCTGACCCGGCAGATGGTTGTCGGGGTTTTGTAGAGCAACTTGGAGACCTGGCAGGCCACCATGTTGACCTCGTCACTGTTGGTCACGGCGATGACCATGTCACCATCTTCAGCGCCCGCCTGGCGCAGAACCGTGGGAAAGGAGGCCATGCCCTGGACAGTCCGAATGTCCAGTCGATCCTGAAGCTCCCGCAGGCGGGTACTGTCACTGTCGATCACGGTGATGTCGTTGGCTTCGTTGGCGAGGTTTTCTGCCAGGGTCCCGCCCACCTGGCCGGCACCGAGAATCAGGATTTTCATGGTTCGGGTTTCTCCAGCACAGCGTAGAAAAATCCATCGTGGCTTTCGGGAACAGGCAGCATCTGGCGGCCGGTTTCCATATCGCGCCCCCAAAGGACATCGGGCTCCACCAGGGCAGCGTCGTCCTGCTGCTTCAGGAATCGACGAATTATACGGTGATTCTCCTGCGGAAACACCGAACAGGTGGCATAGACCAGGCGCCCTCCGGGTGCGAGCACTTGCCACATCGACTCCAGCAGACCCAGCTGAATGCTGGCGAGCGGGACAATGTCTGATTCACGGCGCAGCAACTTGATGTCCGGATGGCGGCGAATCACGCCGGTGGCGCTGCAGGGAACGTCCAGCAGGATGCGATCGAACGGCTTCCGGTCCCACCACTGGTCAATATCTGCGGCATCGGCCTGTTTCAGTGTCGCCACGAGATCCAGCCGTTCCAGGTTTTCCTGCACCCGTGGCAGTCGATCAGCGGATTCGTCGATAGCGACCACTTCTTCCAGTTGTCCGCAGCTTTCAAGGATAGCGCAGGTTTTGCCTCCCGGTGCGGCACAGGCATCCAACACCCGTTGGCCGGGCGCCAGGTCCATCAGGGTGGTGCAGAGCTGGGCTGCTTCATCCTGCACACTGACCGCGCCTTCGGAAAACCAGGGCAGAAGATCCACCGGCACCGGGGCGGCCAATTGGATGCCGTGGGGCGCAAACACGGTTGCGTTGGCATCGATACCGGCATCGGACAGTAATTGCAGGTAGTCGTCGCGGCTGAAGCGCAGGGCGTTCACCCGCAGGGTCATGGGGGCCTGGGTGTTGTTGGCTTCGAGAATAGCCTGCCAGTCGTGAGGCCAGTTATGGCGCAGTTTTTCAAGCATCCAGGGAGGGTGGCTGAAACGACCGATTTCGTCGGCAATGGGCGGCTCCCCTTCCCGCTCCGCAGCCCGCAGAACGCCGTTCACCAGCCCTGTCAGATGTGGTTTGTCGAGGGCGCGGCAGGCTTCCACGGTTTCATTCAGAATCGCGTAGGTGGCCTGCTGACTGAAGCGAAGCTGGAACAGTGCCACCAGCATCAAGTGGTGGACCACCCGGTCGGATTTGCGCAGCGGTTTTTTCAGGCGCGCCTGTAACTCGCCATCGAGCCGGTGAAACCAGCGACAGGTGCCGTAGCACAGTGCCTGTAGTGGTGGTCGTTCGTTGTCTGCCACATCACCCATGGCGTGGGGCAGGCATTGGGACAGCGACTGGCCGTTCTCAACGGATTGCAAAACCCGGGCAGCAACCGCCCGCAGTGGCTGGCCCTGCTGGCTCATTCAGTTCAGCTCCTGGCCGGGCATCAGTATGTCCTTGCCGCCGTTGATCAGGTCGTTCACCGATTGTGGCCGCGAGCCGGACAACTGCAAACGGGTGATCCTCAGGGATTCCAGGCCGCAGGCAATGTCGATGCCCTCGCGGTCGCGGCGAATCACCGTGCCGGGATGTTTGTCGCTGGTGTCGTCCAGAATCTCCGCCTGATGAATGCGGATGCGCAGATCGTCCAGGTCGGTGTAGGTGCCCGGCCAGGGATTAAAGGCACGAATCAGCCGGCTGATGGCGGGGGCATCCCGGGTCCAGTCGATATGCCCTTCTTCCTTGCTGAGTTTACGGGCATAGCAAGCCCTAGCCTCGTCCTGGACTTCGCCCTGCAGTTCGCCTTTCTCAAGCTGCTCCAGCGACTTGACGATGGCTTCGCCACCCAGGCCAGCCAGACGGTCGTGAAGGCTGCCGCCGGTATCCGCGTCTTCGATTGGGGTAATGGCTTTCAGCAACATTGCGCCGGTGTCGAGGCCAGCGTCCATCTGCATGATGGTAATACCGGTTTCCCGGTCACCCGCGGCGATCGCGCGCTGAATAGGCGCGGCACCGCGCCAGCGAGGCAGTAACGAGGCATGGATGTTCAGGCAGCCGTGACGAGGGAGGTCCAGCACCGCCTGCGGCAGAATCAGTCCGTAGGCAGCGACGATCATCACGTCTGCGTTAAGACTGCGGAGCTGTTCCTGCGCTTCGGGCGATTTCAGGGACTCTGGTTGAAACACGGGAATGCCCGCCTCAACCGCCACCTGTTTGACCGGGCTGGGTGTCAGTTTGCGGCCACGGCCAGCGGGCCGGTCGGGTTGGGAGTAAACGCCAACCACCTGATGATGGGTCGTGAGCAGTGCCTTCAGCGCGGTGGCTGCGAATTCGGGGGTGCCGGCAAAAACAAGTCGCACGGGTATCGCTTCCTGGTCCGTTGAATACGAAAAGACCGGGTTTTCACCCGGTCCCGATTTACGCTGTTTTGGCGGCTTCAGGCGCTTTTCTTGTGAAGCTTTTCCAGTTTCTTGCGAATACGGGTGCGCTTCAGTGAACTCAGGTAGTCCACAAACAGCTTGCCGTTGAGGTGATCCATCTCATGCTGGATACATACCGCCAACAGGCCACGGGCTTCCAGCTCAAAGGGTTTGCCGTCACGGCCAATAGCCCTGATCATGCAGTGTTCGATACGGGAGACGTCCTCGTAGAAACCCGGTACCGACAGGCAGCCTTCCTGCATCTCCTCAAGCTCGCCATCAAGCACTTCCACTTCCGGATTGATGAATACCCGCGGTTCACTTTTGTCTTCGGACAGATCCATGACGATGATCTGCTTGTGTACATTGACCTGGGTGGCTGCCAGGCCAATGCCGGGCGCATCGTACATGGTCTCGAACATGTCGTCGATCAGCTTGCGGGTCTCGTCTGTTACCTCGTCCACTGGCTTGGCAAGGGTGCGCAAGCGGGGGTCCGGGTATTCGAGAATATCTAGTATCATGGCGCTCGTACTTTTGGTGTCTGATTCTGGCTTTCACCGTTATCTTTTGTAACGGTGTGAATACTGTCTCCGAAATGCGACAGCGTACTGCGCATTTTTCCATCCCGTGACTATTATGATCGGGATGAAAGAGCCGGTTTCAACGGGTTTTTGCCGTTTATGGTGCTATTATCCCTCAACTCGCTCATTGAGTACAAACTGATCAGTTGATAGTCAAAAGCTTTCGACCATAGCGTAGAATTTACTGGAAGAACAAAAGATAACATCACAATTTGCGAGACATCTTCTATAGTAGTGGTATAAAAGGCAGAGTACCGGCTGCTTACCAAGAACAGAATCTATCGATTCAAGGCACGCGATCAAGGACTTAAACAATGAGGAAACTGCTGTACGCTCTGGCAGCAAGCATGCTGCTGCTAACCTCCTGGGCCCACGCCGCCCCGGAACTGAGGTCCGATCATCCCGAGCGTTACACTGTCGTGAAGGGTGACACCCTGTGGGATATTTCCGCCCGCTTCCTGAATAACCCCTGGTACTGGCCGGAAATCTGGCACGTGAATCCACAGGTTGCAAACCCACACCTGATCTATCCGGGTGACGAGCTGGCGCTGGTCTATATTGACGGCAAGCCGCGTGTTACCAAGGTTTCCAGTGATCGGGTGGTGAAGCTTTCACCAAAAGTGCGTTCCGAGCCCATCGATACGCCGATTCCCGCGATTCCCCTGGATGCGATCAGCAGTTTCCTGACCGACACGCGTATTGTTGACGTTGAGGCACTCAATGGCGCGCCTTACGTGCTGGAAGGCGAGGACGGCCGGATAATTACCGGCGCGGGTGATCGGATTTACGCCCGTGGTGAGAAGCCGGCTGACAATGTGGGCGTCTTCCGCCGCAGCAAGGAATTCCGCGATCCGGAAACCGGCGAGTTCCTTGGCCTTGAGGCCCGGAGTATTGCCCGCGGCGAAGTCATTGCCGAGAATAAAGACGTTCTGACACTCCGACTGAAGCAGTCCAATGAGGAAGTGCGCATCGGGGACCGTCTGCTGGTTGGCGAAGAGCGTCGCATCACCACCAGTTTTGTGCCCAGCTCTCCCGACAGTGACATCGAGGCCCAGATGATCTCGGTCGATGGTGGTGTCAGCCAGATCGGGCAGTTTGACGTGGTGGCTATCAACCGCGGTGAACGGGAAGGTCTGAAGCCGGGCAATGTCATGGCCGTGCTGAAGAGTGGCAATCTGGTTCGGGACCCGGTCACCAATGAAACCATCGAACTGCCCTCCGAGCGTGCCGGGCTGATGATGGTGTTCCAGACCTACGAGAAAATGAGCTATGGCCTGATCCTGCAGGCCACCCGTCCGTTGTCGGTTGGTGACAAGGTGACCAATCCCTGAGCTGATCACAACGTAAGACGTCCGTAGAAAGGGAGCCGCATCGCCGGCTCCTTTTTTTATGGCATAATTCACCCTCGGCCTGCCAGGAAGGCAGGCCCCGTTAGCCAACCCTGATCCACGGAAGGATGCCATGCCCCTCTCTACCGAGCCCCTGTCTGTCCCGAACCTGTTCCAGTCGGAACACGGGTTCTGGATATTCCTGTCCTGTCTGCCGAAATTCGGAGCCCGTCGCCAGCAGGCGATCCTCGAACAGATTCCGGATTTCCAGCATCTCCTGACCCATAACGCCGCCACGCTGAAAGCACTGGGTTTGGCGGCGGAAACGATCGACGCTCTCCAGGCATGGCGCCGCCAGGACAGCGCTCACCCTGTGATCGCCAGCGCCGACGGCATATACCGGGATTGCCTGCGGACCGGCACGGCTATCCTGACCATCGCCGATGCTGACTACCCCGAGCCTCTCAGGCATATTCACGACGGGCCATTGGTCCTCTATGTGCGCGGTGATCGCTCCCTGCTGGGGCGCGAGCAGATCGGTATTGTAGGTAGCCGCAACGCCACCCGGGCCGGGCTGGAACATGCCCGTTCCTTTGCCGCGGCGCTCGGCCAAAAAGGCTTGCTGGTGACCAGCGGGTTGGCCCTGGGGGTGGACGGCGCCGCCCATGCCGGCGCCCTGGATGCCGGCTTCCCGACCGTCGCCGTGATTGGCAATGGTGTTGATAAGCCTTACCCCTACCGCCACCGCACGCTCAGTGAGCGCATCGCCGGAGAGGGAGTGATTGTCTCCGAATACCCGCCAGGCACCTCCGCCAAGGCGGGCCACTTCCCTCGCCGAAACCGGATTATCAGCGGCCTTAGTCGAGGTATCCTGGTGGTAGAGGCGGGACTCAAAAGCGGCTCCCTGATCACCGCCCGACTGGCGCTGGAACAGGGGCGGGAGGTATTTGCGATTCCGGGCTCGGTCCACAATCCTTTGGCACGGGGCTGCCATCACCTGATACGCCAGGGTGCGAAGCTGGTGGAAACCGTGGACGATATCTGCGAGGAACTCGGCGGCTGGTGGACCAGTCAGAACGAGGGCGATTCCTCTTCGGTGATCATGAAAAGGCCAGCACCCGAAGGCCTGGACTCCCGGGAAATCGCGGTGCTGGAGGCTTTAGGGTATGATCCGCAGTCAACCGATGATTTGTGTTCAGTGACCGGTCTTCCCGCCGATCAGTTGATGCAGTCGCTGCTTCTCTTGGAGTTACAGGGATTGGTGGATTCTGCGCCGGGAGGGTTTCAACGGATTGGCTGAGCCACGTTTACAGACTTGAAGATTTCATGAAATTACCACAGCAACCTTTGTCCGACTGGCACCTTCATTGCGCCCGCCGCACCGTCCTTGGTGGCGGGGTCATTGCCTATCCCACGGAAGCCGTCTGGGGGCTGGGTTGTGACCCCTGGGATCAGGACGCCGTTGAACGGGTCCTGTCGCTCAAGCAGCGTCCCATGGAGAAGGGACTGATCCTTGTGGCGGCGTCTGTTGATCAGATACGGTTCCTGTTGGACCCATTGCCGAAGGAGCAGCAGCGCCAGGCGATGAGTCATTGGCCTGGCCCGGTTACCTGTCTTCTGCCGGATATCCGCAAGCAAATCCCACAACAGGTTCGGGGGCATCACAGCTCCATCGCTGTCAGGGTCAGTGACCACCCTGTTGTGCGCGCCTTGTGCGAGGCGGTCGGCTTTCCCCTGGTTTCAACCTCCTGTAATCCGGCAGGACGCCAGCCGGCCCGTTCCTCCTGGCAGGTACGTCGTTACTTCGAGGGCCAACTGGATTGGCTGGTGCCAGGAGACCTGGGCGGTAATCGTCAACCCAGCCGTATCATCGATATCGTCAGCGGAAAGCAACTGCGCTAGGAGTTCCCATGTCTCAGCACCCTGTCCAGCACCCCGACACCAATGCCGTGAAACAATACCTGCTTGGCCTGCAGGATCGAATCTGCGAACGGCTGGCTGCGGTCGATGGCAAGGGCGTTTTTGAAACCGATGCCTGGGACCGGCCCGAGGGCGGAGGTGGCATCAGCCGGGTGATCACCGATGGCGAGGTGTTCGAGAAAGGCGGTGTAAACTTCTCCCATGTGATGGGCGAGACCATGCCTGCGTCAGCCACCGCGCATAGACCCCACCTGGCGGGTGCGCCCTGGCAAGCCATGGGGGTGTCTCTGGTCATGCACCCTTCGAACCCCTACGTACCCACGTCCCACGCCAACGTCCGGTTTTTTGTTGCGACCCCCGAGGATGCAGAGCCGGTCTATTGGTTTGGCGGGGGTTATGACCTTACGCCCTATTACGGCTTCGACGAGGATTGCGTCCATTGGCACCGGGTTGCGAAAGCCGCTTGTGATCCTTTCGGCGACCAACTGTATCGTGAGTACAAGCACTGGTGTGACAACTATTTCTACCTCAAACACCGGGACGAGCCGCGGGGCGTGGGAGGGTTGTTTTTTGACGACCACAACACCGGGGATTTCAGCCGTGATTTTGCCTTGATGCAGTCAGTCGGGGACAGCTTCATCGATGCCTATGAGCCCATTATCGAGCGACGAAAAGCCATGGTGTGGGGCGATCGCGAGCGCGATTTCCAGCTGTACCGCCGCGGCCGCTACGTGGAGTTCAACCTGGTGTACGACCGGGGCACCCTGTTTGGCCTGCAGTCCGGTGGCCGTACCGAATCCATCCTGATGTCGCTGCCTCCGCTGGTGCGCTGGGAGTACGACTTCGTGCCGGAGCCCGGATCGGAGGAAGCGCGGCTGACGGACTACTTTCTTACCGGGCGGGACTGGCTGGAGAGCGCTGATGCACAATGATCTGTATGCGGTGGTTGGCAATCCGATCAGTCACAGCAAATCCCCCCGCATTCATAGCCTGTTTGCCCGCCAGACCGGCGAGCAGCTGGAATACACGGCCATACAGGCGCCGGAAGACGATTTCGCGAATACCGTAAAAGGCTTTTTTGAACGCGGTGGCAAAGGGTTGAATATCACCGTGCCTTTCAAGGAGCAGGCCTGGCAGTTGGCGGACCTGCGGACCCAGCGCGCCGAGCGAGCGGGTGCGGCGAACACACTCTACAAAGACAGTAAAGGCTCACTTACCGCCGATAACACTGATGGCAAAGGATTGGTTACCGACCTGATGGTCAACCATGGCGTTCGCCTGGCGGGTAAACGCCTGCTGGTGCTGGGCGCAGGCGGGGCCGTTCGTGGTGTTCTGGGGCCGATTCTTGCTGAAGAGCCCGCTGCCCTGACGATTGCCAACCGCACCCTGGCAAAAGCCGAGGGGCTGGTCAGTTTCTTTGAATCCGTGGCCGGCGATACGCACCTGGAGGCCTGCGGATTCGAACAGCCGGCCGACGCTTTCGACGTTATTATCAACGGCACCAGTGCCAGCCTGCAGGGAGATTTGCCGCCGGTTTCCACAAGTGTGATCGGTGCCGACACGGTGATCTACGACATGATGTATTCTCTGCAGACCACCACCTTCAACCAGTGGGCTCTGGACCAGGGAGCCACCCGGGTGTTCGATGGCCTGGGCATGCTGGTGGAACAGGCGGCGGAGTCGTTCCGGATATGGCGTGGAAAAACTCCGGACACCCGTCCGGTGATTGAAGAATTGCGAAACGACTGAGCCCAACCCGGATGAATGGGCTATGCTTCGCAGGTGCAAACGGTTCCCGAAGATCGCTGATTAATCGCTGATTTAAGGTCTCTGATGGATATACTCACCCTTGTCGGGCTGGTGGCAGGCGTACTGATTGTCGTGCTTGCGATGCTGGCTAACGCGTCGATACTGACCTTTTTCAACCTTCCGGGGTTGGCGATTGTGCTGGGTGGCACGTTTGCCGTTACCCTGATCAAGTTTCGTCTGCCTTCGGTGATGAGTGCTTTCAGGCTGGCGTTTTCAGCGGCATTCAAGGACCGCGTAGAACGGCCGGCGGAGTTGATCCGCGAAGTTGGCACATTGGCTCTTGTCGTTCGCAAGGAAGGTATCCTGGGCCTGGAAAACCACCCCACCAAAAACGAGTTTCTGCAAAAGGCCATCAATCTGTGCGTGGACGGCCACCCACCGGAGCTGGTTGAAGAAGCTCTGGCCCAGGAAACCCAACAGACGGCTGAGCGTTACGAAGTCTCCGAAAGGGTATTTCGTGGTATTGGTGAATCCGCTCCGGCCATCGGTATGCTGGGTACGCTGGTTGGCCTGGTGCAGATGCTCAACACCCTCGACGATCCGTCCTCCATTGGCCCGGCCATGGCGATCGCCCTGCTGACCACGCTCTATGGCGCCTTCATCGCCCAGCTGATCGCCCTGCCCCTGGCCGACAAGCTGCAGCTCAAGGCCGAAGATGAGGCACGTAACCAGGTACTGATCACCACGTCGATGCGTACTATCATGCGCGGCGAGAATCCCCGGGTGATGACCGAACTGCTGTCGTCCTTCGTAACGCCGGAGCAGCGCAACGGTCTTGCGCCGGAGCGGGAGGCGTAGGTTTTGGTGGTCCGCCAGCCCGTCAAAAAGAAGAAGCATGGTCGTGGCTCCCCGGCCTGGATCGTCACCTTTGCCGATCTGGCCACCCTGCTGCTGACCTTTTTTATCCTGTTGCTGTCCTTCGCCGAAATGGATGTTGAAAAATACCGTGCTATGGCCAATTCCATGGCGGTGGCCTTCGGCAGCAACCAGGTGCTCGGCGATGCGGTGGGGGGCTCGCCGCTGACATTGATTGAGTCGGATACGGTTTCCCTGCCGGAGCCAATGGAGACGGCGACCGACGAGCCCGAATTTATTGATGAACGCGCGGAGGGGGATGCCCCGACCAAAATTCCGGCGGGTGTGATCGATCTGGCCAGCCGAATGATCGAAGAGCTTGAACCGGAAGTGGCTTCGGAGGCATTGAGCGTCAACTACGATGAAAGCCGGGTGGTGATCCGGTTTTCGGAGGAAGCCACGTTCCGCTCCGGAGAAGCGGCGATCAAGCCGGGAATGGTGCCGATCATCGAGCGGGTGGTAGAGGTGTTGTCTGGTTGCACCGGTGACGTTCTGGTGGCGGGTTACACGGATGACCGCCCGATAGCCAGTGGCCGCTATCGCTCTAACTGGGACCTGTCTGCCGCGCGTGCCGTGTCGGTGGTTCACGAGCTGGTGCTGAATCGTCAGGTGCCGGCGGAGCGGGTTGTCGCGGCGGGCCGGGCGGAAACCAACCCGCTGGCGCCCAACGACAGCCCGGAGAACCGGGCCAAGAACCGAAGAGTGGAGATCGCCATCCGCAACCCGCAATGCGACGACAGCGTGGAGACGGATCAGTTACCGGTGGAAATTAACCCGTGAAGTTCGCATATGCCTGCCGGGAAGCTCCTCATAGTGAATTTATATAACCCCGGCGCTTTTAGATCTTTATACTGTGCAGCCCAACGCAAACACATTTGTCGTAACTATTTGCTGTAAAAAGCTGTAACGAAAAGGCCAGAGAGATTATGAGCGGACCTGACAAACCGAAAGTGATTGGTGAGGAATGGAGCGATGAGCGGGTAAAGAGCTTCCTGGCCATTACGCCCTACGACAGCAACATCAATCCTGACTTCAATGCCCTGATCAAGGCCTACCAGGCCATGATTGCCGAAGACTTTGACCGTTTCGTCGGTTTCTTTGTGGAAGCGGGGCGGGATCTCAACGCAGTTGATGAAAATGGTGAGACTATCCTGGACCTGGTGTCGCGGCACCGTCGTAGCACCGCTTACGCTGAGACACTTCGCAAAGCCGGCGCAAAAACAATGGCGGAGGCCGGGAGCTGAATCTCGCCGTTCTCCTTCTTTGCGGGTTACTGCTTAATAAAGCCTGAAGCGGATACTTTTACCGGAATGTGCGGACCGCTGAAAGTCCGATGAAGGAAGGGCCGGAAACTGGCCATTGAAGGCCCCCGTTGACCCAAGTGGGGGCGCGCGCCCCAACGGAATCCGCGTAAGCCTTCCTGATCACCGCTTCCAACAAACGGTGCCAGCATTGTGGGGTCGGCGCTGATCACATGAACAACGACGTCGCGGCTGGCGTTGTCGCCTGTGATCAAAGGGGCCGCCTGATGGTCACCTGTCAGCACCAGCAGGGTCTTGTTATCCACATGACGTTTGGCGTACTCGGTGGCCACGTTCAGCGCATAATCCAGCGAGCGGGCGTAGTGATCGCGTACGCGCTCGGGGTCCCGCCACAGGCTTGCGGGTGCTTCGCCGGCATCTTTCCAGCGGTTAAAGATTTCTCCATCGCCAATGCTGTCCCAATCGTCCAGAACCGGGAGTATGGGGACCCATGGCGCGTGGCTGCTGATCAGTGCCACTTCAGCGAACACAGGGGTATGATCGGCGCGCTCCCGAATCTGGCGTTGGAACCATGACCAGGTGTACTGATCCGGCATGGTGACCCAGTTCAGGGCGGGTCCACGATAGCCCATGGAGGTGGAGTGATAGATGCGGTTGTAGCCGAACGCAAGACCCTCCGGCCACTCGCGGGTAATGGCGGGCATAACAGCCACGGAATCATGGCCAGTCGCGCCCATATCGTCAATCAGTGTGGGATAGTCACTGGCCAGGAAAGTGTCGTAATCGAGTTGGGTATCGATCCATTGGCCGCTGAGCAGCGTGGTATGCGCCAGCCAGGATTGACCACCCTGAACGGGGGATTGCAGGCGGCCCGTGACCATATGCAGGCCGGCGTTCGCCAGCACCTGCTCCATTTGCTGGAGGCGAGGCTGGATCAGGCGCCCGTAACGCGGGTCGGTGACGGATGATATGCCGTAGGACTCAATGAACCCCAGGATCACATCGGTTTGAGCAAGCGCTTGCAGTGGCCTGGATTGGCTCGCGCCCGGGTTATCCATCAAATGTTGTTGGAAAGAGGCCGTTGACTGATAGGTATCAGCGGCCAGTTCAACTTGCTGAGTGGCTGCCCGGGCTGCCGTCAGGCCTACGAATGGTTGCGGTAAGAACGTTACCCCGATGGCGACGATGCCCAGAGACGCAACAGCCCTTGCCGCGGCGCGGGAACGGTTTGCATCAACCTGCCGGAGCAACCGGCTCACGCAGATGCCCAACCCCACGAAGACAGTCAGGGCCATGACGATCAGCACCAGCGACAGCGTCACGCCCAGGTTGCTCTGCAACAGGTTAAACACCGAACCGGCAAGTCCCAACTCGAGATAGAGATTGAAAGGTCGCCCGATGCTGTGGCGAACCAGAACATCACTCAGTGCAAAGAAGGCGAGCAGGCCAAAGAGAGCGCCAACAGTTGCCGCTCCGACACGCTTCCCCGTGCTTTCAGGTAGAAGAGCGAACAGTCCACTTATCAACAGGGCTTCCGCAGCCAACCAGGGCATTTGGGAATAGTGAGGCAGCAGCAACGCCAGAAACAGAACGTTCAGCAGGATGGTGGTGAGTAACAGTCGCTTCAATGGCGGATCTCTCCACTAAACCTCATTGAGATAGTCGTCCTTGAGTTTGACGTAATTGGCCGCGGTATACTTGAAGAAGGTCTTTTCCTGATCCGACAACGCCCGGGCCTGTTTGCAGGGTGACCCAACGTACAGGTAACCGGACTCCAGGGTTTTGCCCGGCGGCACCAGGCAGCCAGCAGCGACAATCACCTCGTCCTCCACCACGGCGCCGTCCATGATGATGCAACCCATACCTACCAGCACCCGATTACCAATGGTGCAGCCGTGCAGCAGCGCCTTGTGGCCAACGGTCACGTCATCCCCGATCTGAAGTGGATAGCCACCGGGGTTATAATCACTGGCATGAGTGATGTGCAGCACCGACCCATCCTGAATACTGCAGCGATTGCCAATGCGGATTTTGTGCATGTCACCGCGCACCGCCGTCATTGGCCAGATAGAGACGTCATCCCCTGTCTGGACATCCCCGATAACCACTGCACTGGGATCAATCCAGGCGCGTTCTCCAAATTGTGGCGTGTTACCCTTGTGTGTTCGTACATTCGACATTACATATACCTATATAGCGTTTACCCGAAGGCTCGGGGCACCTGTGGGGAGGCCTTTCCAAAACTGTACGGAGCCATGGATGGCGGAGTCCAAGCGTCACATGGATGTGCCGAAGGAGCGTGTTTTGGAAAGGCCTCCCCACAGGTGCCTTATCCCGATGTTGAATACTCGAAGCTACCTGACAAATTAAAGGCTGAGAAGGGGACTTATGAATAACCCGTTATTGACCGACGACCTGTTGCCCAAGTTTGACCATGTTCGCACCGAGCACATGGAACCGGCAATCGACCAGATTCTCAGCGAGAACCGCGTGAAAATCTCACAACTGGCGCAGCAGGACGAACCCACCTGGGAAACCCTGGCGCAACCGATGCAGGCAACCGAAGACCGGCTGGAAAGAGCCTGGTCGGTGATTTCCCACCTGAACGGTGTGATGAACAGCGACGACCTGCGCAAAGTGTACAAGAACTGCCTGGAAAAGCTCACCGAGTACAGCACCGAGCTGAGCCAGAATGCTGAGCTCTGCGAGGCTTACAAGAAGCTGGCAGCAAGCGACCAGTACAATGAACTCAGCGAGGCACAGCGTAAATCCGTGGACAACACCCTGCGGGACTTCCACCTCGGTGGCGTCGATCTGCCCCAGGAAAAGAAAGAGCAGTACGCCAATCTGTCGATGGAGCTGTCGGAGCTCTCCAACCGTTTCAGCGACAATGTTCTGGATGCCACCCAACACTGGTTCAAGCACATCACCGATGTGGAAGAGCTGGCGGGCGTTCCTGAGAGCGCACTCGATGGTGCCAAGCAGGCAGCACAACAGAAGGATCTGGACGGCTATGTGATCACCCTGGATTTTCCCAGTTTCTACCCGGTGATGACCTACGGTGACAACCGCGACCTGCGCCGTGAAGTCTACGAAGCCTTTGTGACCCGAGCGTCCGACATGGGCCCGGATGCAGGCACCTGGGACAACACGCCAGTGATGGCGGAAATCCTCAAGCGTCGTCACGCCATGGCTCAGTTGCTCGGATTCGATAATTACGCCGAGCGCTCCCTGGCCACCAAGATGGCCCGCAATGTGGACGAAGTGCTGGACTTCCTGAACCAGCTGGCGGCCAAGTCCAAACCCATTGCCGAGCGGGAGTTTGCCGAGCTGAAGGCCTTCGCCAGGGACACCCACGGCGTTGACGACCTGCAGGCGTGGGACATCGGCTACTACAGTGAAAAACTGCGCCAGGAACGCTACGACATTTCCCCGGAAACCCTGCGCCCATGGTTCCCGGTGGACAAGGTGGTCCCGGGCCTGTTTGCCGTGGCCGAGAAGCTGTTCGACGTGCAGATTGAAGCCAAACCAGACGTGGAAACCTGGCACCCGGACGCGACCGCCTATTGCATCAGCCGTAATGGCGAGCCCCTGGCCTGGTTTTACCTTGACCTGTACGCTCGCCAAGGCAAGCGTGGCGGCGCCTGGATGGCGGACTGCCGGGTACGCTGGCGAAACCTGCGCGGCCAATTGCAACTGCCGGTGGCCTTCCTGACCTGTAACTTCACGCCGCCGGTGAACGGCAAGCCGTCACTGCTGACCCACGATGAGGTCACCACGCTGTTCCACGAGTTCGGGCACGGCCTGCACCACATGCTCACCCAGGTGGATGTGCTGGACGTATCCGGAATCAATGGCGTTGCCTGGGACGCCGTAGAGCTGCCCAGCCAGTTCCTGGAAAACTGGTGCTGGAACCCCGAGTCCCTGGCCCTGATCGCCTCGCACCATGAAACCGGTGAGCCGCTGCCGGACGACCTGCTGCAAAAGCTGCTGGCGGCCAAGAACTTCCAGTCCGGCATGGCGATGGTGCGTCAGCTGGAGTTTTCGCTGTTTGACTTCCGCCTGCACGCGGAATTCACCCTGGATGCCCCCACTAACCCGCTGGACATGCACCGCAAGGTGCGTAGCGAGATTGCGGTGGTGGAAGCACCGTCATTCAACCGCTTCCCCAACAGCTTCTCCCACATCTTTGCGGGAGGGTACGCCGCGGGTTATTACAGCTACAAATGGGCCGAGGTGCTGGCGGCGGATGCGTTTTCGCTGTTCGAGGAGAAGGGTATCTTCGATCCGCAAACCGGCAAGGCGTTCCTGCAGAACATCCTTGAGAAAGGCGGTTCCCAGGAACCGATGGAACTGTTCAAGGCGTTCCGTGGCCGTGAACCGGAGGTGGGTGCCCTGCTGAAACAGACGGGTATCACCGAAGACGCGGCTTAAGCCGATATTACCCGGTCAGTGTTGTGGCTGGCCGGGTTCTGGAATTGTTGGAGTTCTAACCATGGCGACCCCCAAACGTTTTATCGCCGGCGCTGTCTGTCCCCGCTGTGCGGAGATGGACAAAATCATGATGTTTACCACCGACGACGATGATCAGGTTCGCGAGTGCGTGGCCTGTGGTTTCACGGATGCGGTGTCTGATACCCCGGAGCCGACCAATCCCGAACTGGAAACCCGGGTGAACAAGCTCGGCAACGAAGATGATCATACCGTTAAGCAGGTGGTGTTCTTTTCTTCCAAGGACGACTGATGGTCGGGAGTTTGCCTTCCTGATGTAGCCTGCTGGTTTTGGAGGCCTGGACGGCGTCGTGGTGCTTTCTTCTGGGAAAAAGAACTCGCTGCGCTCAGACACCTTTTTCCCGGCAGAAAGCACCCCAACACCCTCCGGTTTGAACCACACGGATATCGCCGTTTGAGTCGAGCTCTCGGCTTTCTCTAGGCGATATTGACGCGGTTCGTTCGTGAGGGGGTAGGGGGATTTTTACTCGCCAGAAATGGGTGTCTGAGCGCAGCGAGTTCCATTTCAAGAGCAAAAACTCCCCTTGCCCCCTCGCAGCCCCCACACCAACCAGGCTAGAAAATGAGGGCAAACTCCAAAAGCCTAAAGAACCATAGCCGCCAACCACCCAAAGCTCAACAACGGCAGGTTGTAGTGCAGGAACGTCGGCACCACCGTATCCCAGATGTGGTTGTGCTGGCCGTCGACGTTGAGGCCAGCGGTAGGGCCGAGGGTAGAGTCCGAGGCCGGGGAGCCGGCATCGCCGAGGGCGCCGGCGGTGCCGACCAGGGCCACGATGGCCAGGGGGCTGAAGCCCAGTTCCAGGGCCAGCGGCACGTAGAGGGCGGCGATGATGGGGATGGTGGAGAAGGATGAGCCAATGCCCATGGTGATCAGCAGGCCGACGACCAGCATCAGCAGGGCGGCCAGAGCTTTGTTGTCGCCGATGGCAGAGACGGAGCCCTCCACCAGAGTGGCGATTTCACCGGTTTCGCGCATGACTTCCGCAAAGCCGGAGGCGGCGATCATGATGAAGCCGATCATTGCCAGCATTTTCATGCCTTCGGTGAACAGGTCGTCGGCTTCTTTCCATTTCACCACCCCGGACAGGTTGAACAGTACAAAGCCAGCCAGCGCCCCGAGGATCATCGAACCCAACCACAGTTGAACCACGAACGCCGCCACGATGGCGACCAGGGCCATTAGCAGCGTGCTGCCGTTGTAGGTCACATCCACCCGTTCGGTGCGGGCGATGGCGTCCAGGTTGTAGTGTCGGTCGCCGCGGTAGCTGAAAAAGACGGCGACGAGAAGTCCACAGAGCATGCCGAGTGCTGGCAAGGCCATGGCGGACATGACATTGAGATCAGTGGCGTCGATGCCGTTGTCACCCACGTTCGCCAGCAGTATTTCATTGAGGTATATCCCTCCGAAACCCACAGGCAGGAACATGTAGGGTGTGATCAGGCCGAACGTCAGCACGCAGGCCACCAGGCGGCGGTCCATGTTCAGTTTGGCCATCACATACAGCAGTGGCGGTACAACCAGAGGAATAAACGCAATGTGAATGGGCAGGATATTCTGGGACGACATGGCAATGGCCAGTAGCAGGCCAACGATCAGCAGGCGGATGCCGCCAGCGGCTTTGCCGTTGTCCTGCCGGCCCACCAGGTTCAGGGCTTTGTCCGCCAGGGCATGGGCCAGGCCGGATTTGCCGATGGCAACGGCGAAGGCACCGAGGGTGGCGTAGGACAGGGCAACGGTTGCGCCGCCTCCCAGGCCCTCGTTAAACGCGGCAATGGTGGCGTCCAGTGACAAGCCGCTGATCAGGCCGCCGGCAACGGCACCGATAATCAGGGCAACAACAACGTGGATGCGGCACAGGCTCAGTACGAGCATGATCGCTACCGCAGCAACAACGGCATTCATGGCAGACTCCGGGATGTCGGGAATGGCTTTCAGCGCCCCGGAGGTGGGGCGGTTCAGGAAAGCGCGCTAATGTGCCGGAAACGCGTGCTGCAGTCAAAAATCGTGTTTACGTGTGGTCGTCAGCCACGTAGGTAAACCGGGGAACGTCCTCGCCAGCGACTTCCACGGTTTCCTGGAACATCGCCAATGGTCGTACCCATAGGCTGTAGTCGCCGTACAGGCAGCGATAAACGACCATCGGTTCCTCGGTTTCGCTGTGGCGGGCCACGCCGATAACGTCATAGTCCCTGCCTTTGTAGTGGCGGTAGCGGCCAGGGCGTAGCTCTGATTTTTTATCGGTCATCGTGTTTCTCCATACGTAGTTGATAACTACGTATTTTTGAGGCGGACTTACTCCCAGTAAACGTCTAGACTGTCAGGAAGTAAACGCAAGGAGGCATTGGGACTGACTGTTGGCATCGACAGTTTAGTTGAGTTTTCCTGTTCCGGGTAACACGGCCACTATGAGCACTTTTTCAGTTTGCCGACTGGCGCGGATACTGTTGCTGGCGCTGACCATGGCCGCGGGTCCGGCCTACGGTGAAAGGGCATCGTTTGCCTGGTTTGAAGCATCGGGGCCGGACACTGATGTGGAGGATATCCGTGGCCTGGCGGAAGCGCAATGGCAACCAGTTGCCCGTAAACAAACCCTGAATTTTGGCTTCACCAAAAGCACCTATTGGCTACGAGTTGAGGTGCCTGCTGAGCCGGTTAACCGGGTGCTGGAAATCGGCTATCCCCTGTTGGACGATGTGCGGGTCTACTGGTATATCGGGGGCGAGCAGGTGGAACGCCATGTCACCGGGGACAGTCGCAAGTTCGGCTCCCGCCCGATTTACCACCGCAACTTTGTTTTTCCGGTACCTTCGAACAGTGACCCCACCACAGCGTATGTCCGTGTTCAGAGTGAGGGGGCGGTGCAGATCCCGGCCCAGGTTATCGAGTCGGCGGACTTTCTGGCGCGTGAGCAACTGGACTACGGCTGGCAGGCGGTTTTCCTGGGCATCATGATTGCCATGGCCCTGTACAACCTGTTTGTATTCGTCATCGTCCGTCAACAGGCCTATCTGTGGTACGTGTTGACCGTGGTTGCTTCTGCACTGGTTTTGCTGAACTTCAACGGCCTGGTGTTCCAGTGGCTTTGGCCGGATTTGCCGATTCTGAACCGTTACTTCACGGCCCCGGCCATATCGGCCAACATTCTGTTTGCGGTGATGTTTGCACTGAACTTTCTCGCCGTCCGAAATTACAGCCGGGTGTCCTACCGCGTGTTGCAATTGGTGGCATTGGTCAGTGGGTGCAGTCTTGTCTACGGCCTTTTCGGGTCTTACCAGAGCTCTACAGCCATCATCAGCGTATTCGCGGCGGTAATCACTCCCCTTACCTGGATTCTTGGCCTGGTCATCTGGCGCAAGGGCCAGGCATTGGCGGGGTTCTACGTGGTGGCATGGACCCCGTTACTGCTCGGGCATCTGGTTATGTCGATCAGTAAAATCGGCCTTATTCCTACCAGCACGGTAACAGAGCTTGCACCCCAGACGGGTGTGGCGCTGGAGGTCATTTTGATGTCGTTTGCACTGGCGTACAGAATCAACCTTGAGCGCCGCCTCAGGATTGAGGCCCAGGACCATGCCCTGGACATCCAGCTGCAAGCCAACCAGACGTTGGAAGCCCGCGTTCAGGCGCGTACGGAAGAGCTGGAGCAAGTCAATGAGCAACTCAAGGCGGTTTCCATTACTGATGGCTTGACCGGGGTTGCCAATCGTCGCCAGTTTGACGAAAAACTGGAGGCAGAATGGCACCGTGCCCTGCGCCAGGGACATCCCCTGAGCCTGGTCCTGTTGGATATTGATTACTTCAAACGGGTGAACGACAACTTTGGCCATCTGGCGGGGGATGATTGCCTGGTCAGTGTCGCGTGGGTCTGCGCCGCCGAAATCCAGCGCTCAGGAGATTTGCTGGCGCGATACGGCGGCGAGGAATTCAGTGTGCTCCTGCCGGCGACGCCGGAGGCCGGGGCCGCCAATGTGGCTGAACGCTTGCGGGTGGCTGTGGCGGGCACATCGGTTTACGTTGGTGACCACAGCAGCCCATTGAACCTGTCGGTGAGCGCCGGGGTGGCCACCATCCTGCCGGAACCGGGTAGCCGCCCCGAGGACCTCATCGGCAGGGCCGATGAGGCCCTGTATGCCGCTAAGGGCGCAGGGCGTAACCAGGTGATGGTATTCCGGGAGTCGGGCGCAGAGGCCATCGCCGGTTCCTAACGTCAGTTTTTCAGCTTGTAGCGGCCGGGGCCGAGAAAAATAACGGCTACCGCGATGAACAGGAAGAAACCCTGCAGCTCCAGTGCCCAGCCGCCGTGATTGCCCAATGTCATCAGTTCATGGCTGTGTACCAGCGCTATGGCCACCAGCATGTTGAAGGCGATGAGTAAGGCGCCGATACGGGTCTGGTAGCCCAGGATCACCATTAATGGTGCCAGCAACTCACCAATGAACACGCCCCACGCGAAAAAGGCGGGAATCCCATGGCTGGCCAGTTGGCCTTCGATGAAGCCCACGCCATGGAACAGCTTGGCGATGCCATGAAACAGCAATAGTCCGCCCAGGGTCAGTCGAACAATCAGTTTTCCCAGATCCGCGTTGTCGAGCAAGGTTTATTCTCCCGTCAGGAAAGGTTTATTGGTCAGCGGGCAAGCTTAACCGGTTTGTCGCCCGGCTCAAAGGTTGCGGATCTGGGGGTACAGCGGCACCAGTTTTTTGATCAGTTGGTTCTGCGCACCCGTGGGTATGCCGTTCTCTTCCATGGCCAGGATGAGGTTCTCAGCCAGGGCATTGAATTGGGTGTCCGTCACGTTCATATCGGCGTGGCTTTCGCGCATTCCGCGCCCGGAATAGGTGCACGGCCCACCACTGAGTTCGCAGAGTTGGTCCGTCAGGTTGGTGTGGAACTGGCGCACGTCAATGCCACGAAACTGATCGTTGATACGCTCGTCTTCGACAATCCGGTAGAGCAGGTCTTCGACGATATCGGCAATGCCGGAACGCTCCCCAAGCTGCTGATAGAGAGAAGTATTCTGTTGACTGGATTCAACCATGGACTGGCAACCGGAGAGGACCAGCAGGGGCAGCAGAACCATGATGATGACGGAATGTTTCATAGTATCCTCCCGGGTTGTCAGAAACTGGCCTGCAGTGACAGGTAGGCACCGCGCTGGTCTTCCAGAGTGGCAACGTCACCAAGATTGACCAGGGCGGCCGTGACCGACAAGCGACGGTCGGGTACCCAGGCTACGAAAACATCCCACCAGTCGTCCTCGGTGGCGAAACCCAGGTTGTCCGGTTTCTGGCGGTATTCGGTACCCACCAGCCACTGGCGGGTCACAAACAACCCGACACTGCCTTCAAACATCGCCTCGTAGCTGTCGTTACGGTCGCCACCGAAACCCAGGAGGCCGCCCTGGTTGGCCTTGGTCCCGCGAACGGTGGCATTGACCAGCAGATTGCGATCCATCACCGCCGCGAAGAAGAGTTTGCTGCCTCCGACGTAGATATCGGTGCCGCTGTCATCTTTGGCGCCGATGGCGTCGGGTACGGTAAACTCGCGGTTGCGTTTGTGCAGAAGCCCGGCTGACCATTGCCCCCAGGGGCTGTAGAGGGCGTCGCCGGCGAGTCTCACTTTGAGCCCGAAAACGTCCTGTACCAGTTCGTCCTCTTCAAGGCCAAAGCCGTTTTTCAGGGTGAACACCAGGCTATCCAGGTCCAGAGTCTGGCGTGCCAGCGTGAGCTCAACACGATTGTTCCAGGTGACGCCTGTCCCGACCACCGACAGGGTATAGTCGTCGGTTTCGGCGCGGGACAGGGTCAGCGTGCCCCCCCACTCTTCATCGCTGGCATAACCGCCAAGCAGGGCCCAGGGTGACAGACCGCCCCCGGCGGCACCCCCGATGGACGTTACCCCACCGGTGGCCCAGAGTCTGCTGCCCGTGTCTGCGAACAGGTTCGCCGATGCCGTTAATGCCAGTAAACCGGTGCCTAGTACCCTGGCCAAGCGTGTCATGACGTGGTTTCTCCTGCGTATCTGAGTTCCTGCTGACGGTCCGTCAGCGACTGTTCTGTCTCCTTCAGGTCGCCAGCGGCGACGGGGCGGCTGAGAAAGTACCCCTGCCCGATCTCGCAGCCCCAGTCCCGCAACAGCGCCCAGCTTTCGGCGTTCTCGATTCCTTCCGCGACAACCCGCAACCCCAGGCCATGGGCCATATCTATGGTGGAGCGCACGATGAGCTGGTCCTGGGGTTCGGTATTCAGGCGCAGGACGAAGGATTTGTCGATCTTGAGTTCCTGCACCGGCAGGTTGCGCAATTGCGACAGCGAGGAATAGCCCGTGCCAAAGTCGTCCACCGACAGTGTGACACCGAGTTGGCGTAAGCGCCGCAGGGTTTCAAAGGCCGTTTCGGGTTCCTCCATCAGGGCGCTCTCGGTTACCTCCAGAGTGATACTGGACATGGGTAACTGCCATTGGGAGAACGCCTCGGCAACTTCCTTGGCGAGTTCCGGGCGGGTCAGGTCGAGCGCCGACAGGTTGATGGCAACACCAATATTCAGGCCCGCGGCGTGCCACTTGCCAGCATCGTTGGCAACACGGCGGAGGATGTGTCGGGTCAGTTCGGTGATCTGGCCGGATTGCTCCGCCAGGAAAATGAATTCTTCCGGCGAGATGAACCCCAGGTCCGGGTGAATCCAGCGCACCAGTGCTTCGGCCTGATGAAAGCCGGCAGACGCCATATCAAGTTTGGGCTGGTAGTTCATATGCAAGCCGTTGCTGGCAATGGCGTGGTGCAGATCAGAGATCAGCTGAAGTTCCCTCAGGTGGTTCTCATCCTGCCCTGGCTGATAATGGGTTACGGGCAGCCGGCTTTTTTGTGCCTGTTCGAACGTGAGGTTCAGGCGCCTGCGAACCTGGTCGGTATCGATGGCGTCCTGGGGTAGCTGCAGCGTAACCATGGTGCAGCGAAGGGAGAACGGAGTGTTGTCGATGAACAACGGCGATTCCACGATTTCGCTGATCCTGGTGGCAAGTTTATCGAGCTCGGATTGCGGCTGGAGACCAGTCATCATCAGGAATTCGGCGCCTCCGGTCCTTGCCAGTGCTGAGCTGCCGGGCAGTGCTTCCTCCAACCTGGCCGACACCGCCTGTAAAACCTTGTCCCCGAACTCGAGGCCCAGAGTGTCATTGACGTCAGAAATATCATTGAGGCGCAGGCCCATCAGGCTGCAGGGGCGGTGGTTGTCGAATTGCTCCCGCAGGCGCGACAGGAAGGCGTTTCGATTGGGTAGCCCGGTAATTTCATCGTGGCTGGCGGCGTAGTGTATCTGCTCCTCGCGGTCCCGCAGTTTGCTCAGCATGTCGCCGAGCGCCCTGCGTAATTCGGCCAGTTCACCGCCGGCGCGGATACGGGGAGGTGCGGGCGTGTGGCCATCGCCGATGGCCTTGGCATAGTCCGCCAGTTGCAGGACTGGTTGCCCCATGTTGCGAGCGATAATGAGCGCAATCAGGGCAGCCAGCACCAGAACGGCACTGACCAGCGTAAGAATTTCCACAGCACGCTCATAGTAGTTGCTGAGACGGGCCTCACGGTTGATTAAGAGCAGCAGCTGCAGGGCCGGCGTTTCGTCCCCGGTCAGGCTTATGATGCGGGTGAAGTAATGTGTACTCTCAAGAAACTGGTCCTCGCCGGACGTCCTGGCCATGGCATTGTTCAGTTCATCGAGCCTCGATGCGTTGATGGAACCCGGGTCGGTAAGAATCTGATAACTGCCTTCCTCACCAGAGGAGGCCCTGAACAACACCTCGGTTCCGCTTAGTCGACCGATAATGTCGGTAAGATCATTGTTGAGGTTAAAACCGGCAATCAGCCATGCCCTTAATCCAGGTGCTTCCACCGGAATGGTGAGCAGTTCAAAGCCGTCCGCACCGAAAACGCTCATCTGGCTGGCAAAGCCTGTTTGTCGCGCCTTGGAGAGCATTTCTGTAACCAGCGGGCTATTGGCAAACGCATCGGGCAGCCCATCGGTGTCGGCAAGGATATGCCCGTCGCTGCCAAGCAAGACGGCAAAATCGGCATTCACCCTTCGGGCCTGATTGGTCAGCGCACTGTCTGTGGTGGCGCGATCTCCGCTGGCGACGGCAGAGCGAAAGCCAAAATCACGGATCACAACGTCCAGCCGGGAAAGAATCAGGCTGGTGCGGCGCTCAAGCACCTCCTCTGCCACTTGCTCGCCGAGACTCAATTGCTCAAGTGCACGTGCCTTTTCATCCTCGAACAGGTAAAGCATCAACAGTGCACCGATGCTCAGGCTGACGATGGCCACCATGGTGACCATGACGGTCACCAAACGTCCACGAAACCCTATTCGGCTAGCGACCGCCATCAAAGCTCCCGGAAACGTTCTTGCAGGCCATCCAGCCTGTCATCACTCGCGGGTTCCGGGGACAATTCCACCGACAGTTCGAGTGATGCAGGGTAGGGTTGCTCAACGGTGAATCGGGCCATACGGGTGTTGTCTGTCAATCGGGGGTGCCATATCTGGAGCTCAATCTTACCGGACCCATCGTCTGCCGACGGCGGAATCTCAACCGTCAAACGGCCCTGTTCATCGGTTCGGCCGGAGGGTGCGCTGTCGGTGACCAGAATAAACGCCTGCATGTGGTCATGGATGTTGCAGCCAATTTCCACCACACCGGTCTTGTCGAAGACAACCGGTTCCGTCGGACGTCCGGCGTATAGCTCAATGTTGAATGCCTTGGCGGGTGAGAATGAGTAGACGTGGTGCTGAGTGTTGTCCTGGTTGGGAAAATCCACTCTGGAATTCTTGGGTATGATCAACGTATGGGGGTGAAAGTTGCGATTTTTTTGGACAATCTCAGCTTCTACGGGGGATTCCGAGAGGCCGTTTTCCAGAATCACCACGGCATTGGCGACCGGCTTTCCTGACAGGTTATCGGTCAGTTGAAGAGGTACGGTGTTGGTCTCGGCGCCGTTGCAGAGAGAGCCTGCAAGCAACAGAAACAGGGTAACGGTCAGCTTGTACATCAATGTTGTTCATCCGTATTTTCTAAAGACCCGCTCCTAACGACAAGCGTATGTGGTTACGGACCAGCAGGTTTTCCCAATAGTGTCTCATCCAGTCCCATGCAACGTTCCTTGTCTGTTCTACGAACGGGTCCAAGTTTAGTTCGTAATAGTCCGGTGAGCCGGCAATCTGCAACACGGTGACGGTGATGGACTGGTCCAGTTCGTTGGCGAACGGTTCGCCGATCAACTGATGCGCCAGCAGATTTGCCCGTGTTGCCTCCACGTCGACCAGTTCGCTGGCGCGGGTGGAGCGGTTGTTCTCGTACATTTCCTCCATCAGGCGGTGGCAGAGATAGGCTCGGATCAGAAGCCCGTCAAGGCCATCATAACGTACCAGAAGAACCGACGGTTGAGTAAAATAACCGATGGCAGCCTCTACAAAAGGCGCAAACAACTCGGCCTTGCCGGCTTCTCTCGCACAGGCTTCCACGCACTCAATCAGTCGTGGCGCCATTTCGATGTACTCAATGGCAAACTGGAACAGGCAGGTCGCCGGTTGGTAACCGTCAATGGTGATGGTGGCAGGCAGCGACGACGCCCTTTCCCGCATCTGCTTGAGAAAGGTGCCGGAACGGGCTTCCTGCCGTCGGGCCTGATCAATGATGTCGAGAACTACCTTTGGTGTCATTTCAGGAGATGCCGGTCTCTGAACGGAATGGGGTCGCAAGGCGCCTCCCGTTATACGCATGGGATCGTCAGGGGCATGGGGAAGCGGCTGGCTACCGCAACATGCCTGCCTTTTCTCACAAGTGTAGACGAGATTTAACAGGCTGCTGTGGTGTGTGCATTAAACCTGAACGTGTTGTCCATGGATTGGCTTCAAGCTTCTTCACTGTTCTGAAAACCAGCGATCGTGCCGCGAATGGCTCAAAAACAGCCAACCCATGGAAATTGCCCGTGCCAGCATCAGGCAGATCAGCGAGAACCACAGTCCATGATTACCCCACCCGGTCGTCAGCCACCAGACCGGGAGGAAGACCACCAGCGCCGAAAACAGCATGGTGTTCTGCATGTCCCGTGTGCGGGTTGCGCCGATAAACACGCCATCCAGAAGGAAGCCCCACACCGAGGCCAGCGGCAGCATCCACAGCCAGGGCAGATAGTCCCAGGCGGTTGCGCGCACTTCCTCGATACCGGTCAGCAAGCCGATGAGGAAGCGCCCGCCAAGAACAAAGGCGACGGTAAACAGCACGGAACCCCACAACGACCACCGGAATGCCACCCGAAAGACGTTTTTGAACTGGCGCCGATTGTTTCTTCCCACCGCTTCACCAATCAGTGCCTCGGCGGCATTGGCAAAGCCGTCAAGGCCGTTGGAAATGATCAGTAGAAAGGTAATCAGCACCGCGTTGGCGGCCAGTATGGTGTCGCCCTGTCGCGCACCCTGTGCGGTGAAGAAGGCCAGCACCAGAAGCAGGGCAATGGTGCGCACCATGATGTACCGGTTGACCTGTAATATTCTGAGGTAGTCCCGCAGCTGCCCGAACAGCGCCCGCTCAAACCCCTGGCCGTCCGGCATGCGTTTCAGCACCATGTAGAACCCGATGGCGGCCGCCGAGTACTCTGCCATCACGGTGGCCATGGCAACGCCCCGGCTGTTCCAGCCAAAACCGGTCACAAAGAGCACATCGAGAACAATGTTGAGCCCGTTGGCCACAATCAGCATGACCATGGGGCCCCGCGCGTACTGGGTGCCTATCAGCCAGCCCACCAGCGTGTATTGGCAGAGCACGGCCGGCGCGCTCCAGATACGGATGCTGGCGTACTCTGCTGCCAGCGCGGCAACACGTTCACTGGGGTTCATCAGAGTCAGGCCCAGTTTGATCAACGGCTGATGGAACAGAATCAGCAACAGGCCGATACCGATAGCCAGCAACACGGAGCGTAGCAGCAGGGCAATCTGCGCAAACTCATCGCGTTTGCCCCAGGCCTGGGCAGCCAGCCCCGTCGTGCCCATGCGCATAAAGCCAAAGGTCCAGTAGAGTATGCTGAACAGGTTTGCGCCCACCGCGACAGCCCCCAGATATTCCGGTGTATCGAGGTGTCCCAGCACGGCCGTATCCACAAGCCCCAGCAGCGGCACAGTGAGATTGGTGAGCATCAGTGGCCAGGCCAGCGCCCAGAGCCTGCGGTCGGTGGTGGCGAGTTGCGGAGCGGATTCTATGGGAATGAGAGGCTTTCCTTCTTTAATACATTTATGGGTGGACGGACTTTCGCATTTTTTTGATCTGTGTCTATACTGGGTTGTGTATTATCCATAGCAGACTTCCACCCTGACCTGGATAGTGTGTGCGAGCACTGTCTGGAACAGGGGGATTGGACGCAAAATCCGACAAGAATAACACTCTGTGGAGACACAGTATTATGCGCGTGCACGCTAAGCGGGCAGGTGTCCTCTTGGGCGGGCTTATGACGCCAGCGTTGTCCATGGCGGACTGGACGCTGAACATGAGTCCCGGGGTCACCGGTACCAGCAATGAAATCTTCAGCCTTCACATGACGATCCTCTGGATCTGCGTTGTCATCGGCATCGTGGTGTTTGGGGTCATGTTCTGGTCCATCTTCGCCCATCGCAAGTCCCCGGGCCGAAAACCGGCAAACTTTCACGAGAATACCCTGGTCGAGATTCTCTGGACCATCATTCCCCTCGTGATTCTGGTGGTAATGGCGATTCCTGCCACTGCAACGCTTGTGGACATGTACGACACCAGCGAAGCTGACGTAGACATCAAGGTCACCGGCTATCAGTGGCGCTGGAAATACGACTACATAGAGGATGATTTTGGATACTTTTCCAATATCACCACCAGCGATGACGAAATCTACAACCGCACCGAGAAAACCGAGAACTACCTGCTCGAAGTAGACAACCCGATGGTAGTGCCTGTTGGAGCGAAAATCCGCCTGTTGGTCACCGCCAATGATGTTATCCACTCCTGGTGGGTGCCTGCCTTCGGCGTGAAAAAGGACGCCATTCCCGGCTTTGTGAACGAAACCTGGACCAGGGTCGACGAGCCCGGTATCTATCGTGGTCAATGCACCGAGCTGTGTGGCGTAAAGCACGGTTTCATGCCTGTGGTGGTCAAGGCGGTGCCTCAGGACGAATACGATGCCTGGGTGGCTGAGCAGAAGGAGGCGGCCCAGCGTGAGCGTGAGCTGACCGAGAAAGACTGGACCCTGGAGGAGCTGATGGCACGTGGCGAAAAAGCCTATGCCAGCGCGTGTGCTGCCTGCCACCAGGCGGACGGTAGCGGTGCGCCGCCAGCATTCCCGGCTCTGAAGGGCAGTAAAGTCGTGACCGAAGACATGCAGGCGCATATGGATATTGTTGTAAACGGCGTTTCCGGCACCGCCATGCAAGCGTTTGGCGGTCAGCTGAGCGAAGTCGACCTCGCAGCGGTCATCACCTATGAGCGGAATGCCTGGGGTAATGACACCGGTGAAATGGTGACGCCAAAAGAAGTCTTCGAGTACAAGAATCAGGAATGATGAACCGGGTGGGGTGGAGCGAAGGCTCCAGTCCACCCTATCCAATGACGCCAGATTAATGACATCACCAGCCTGAATATACGGCGGTAACGGGGGTTTTTCATGAGTGCGGTTGCAGATACCCACGCCCAGGACGATCATCACCACGGCCCCGCAAAGGGCTTTTCTCGGTGGCTGCTGACGACCAACCACAAAGATATCGGGTCCATGTACCTGATATTCAGTTTTGCGATGTTCCTGCTCGGCGGAACCATGGCCATGGTGATCCGGGCGGAACTGTTCCAGCCTGGCCTGCAGATTGTTGAGCCGGAATTCTTTAACCAGATGACCACCATGCACGGTCTTATCATGGTGTTTGGTGCGGTGATGCCGGCCTTCGTTGGCCTGGCGAACTGGATGATTCCATTGATGGTGGGTGCCCCGGACATGGCGCTGCCGCGAATGAACAACTGGAGCTTCTGGCTCCTGCCCTGCGCGTTCCTGATTCTGGTGTCCACGCTGTTTATGGAAGGGGGGGCGCCCAACTTTGGCTGGACCTTCTACGCGCCATTGTCGACGACCTATGGCCCACCGAGCACCACGTTCTTTATCTTCGCCGTTCACATCATGGGTGTGTCGTCGATCATGGGTGCTATCAACGTGATCGCCACTATCCTGAACATGCGGGCACCAGGCATGACGCTGATGAAGATGCCCCTGTTCGTCTGGACCTGGCTGATTACGGCGTTCCTGTTGATTGCCGTTATGCCGGTGCTGGCCGGCGTCGTCACCATGATGCTGATGGACATCAACTTCGGCACCAGCTTCTTTGATGCCTCCGGCGGTGGTGACCCGGTACTGTTCCAGCATGTGTTCTGGTTCTTCGGGCACCCCGAGGTCTACATCATGATCCTGCCTGCGTTCGGGGCGGTGTCCCACATTATTCCGGCGTTCTCCCGCAAGCCGTTGTTTGGCTACGCCTCGATGGTATATGCGGTGGGCGCCATCGCCCTGCTGTCGTTTGTGGTCTGGGCTCACCATATGTTCACTGTCGGCATTCCCATCGCCGGTCAGCTGTTCTTCATGTATGCGACCATGCTGATTGCCGTGCCCACGGGCGTGAAGGTGTTCAACTGGGTGGCGACCATGTTCCGGGGGTCACTGACCTTCGAGGCGCCGATGCTGTTTGCGGTCGCCTTCGTCATCCTGTTTACCATCGGCGGTTTCTCCGGCCTGATGCTGGCCATTGCACCGGCTGACTTCCAGTATCACGATACCTACTTCGTGGTAGCACACTTCCACTACGTACTGGTACCGGGCGCCATCTTCGGCATCTTTGCCTCGGCGTATTTCTGGCTGCCCAAGTGGACCGGCCATATGTACGACGAAACACTGGGCAAGACGCATTTCTGGCTGTCGTTCATCGGTATGAACCTGGCCTTCTTCCCGATGCACTTCCTCGGTTTGGCGGGTATGCCGCGGCGTATTCCGGATTACGCGCTGCAGTTTGCCGACTTCAACATGGTGTCCAGCATTGGCGCATTCATGTTTGGTGCCAGTCAGATCCTGTTCCTGGTGATTGTGGTCAAGTGCGTCAAAGGCGGTGAAAAGGCCTCTGCCCAGCCGTGGGACGGTGCCGAAGGCCTTGAGTGGACAGTGCCCTCTCCGGCGCCCTACCACACCTTTGCCACGCCGCCGGAAGTGAAGTGAAACAGAGGCTGACTGGCGCCCACAACAACAAACGATAACGGATAAGCCATCGGAGATTGTCATGGCGGAAAACCAGACGTACTACGTTCCGGAACAGAGCAAGTGGCCGATTGTCGCCACCGTCGGGCTGGGGGTTACCCTCTACGGCGCGGCGGCCATTATGGTGAACGGCCAGCAGGGTGAGAGCACCACCGGCTCCTGGGTGATGTTCTTGATCGGTTCCCTGATCATGGCCTACATGCTGTTTGGATGGTTCGGGACCGTCATCAAGGAAAGCCGGTCAGGCCTGTACAGCCCACAGATGGATCGTTCCTTCCGCTGGGGTATGAGCTGGTTCATTTTTTCCGAGGTCATGTTCTTCGCGGCTTTCTTCGGTGCCCTGTTCTACACCCGGATGTTCGCGGTGCCCTGGCTTGGCGGTGAAGGCGACCGTGGCAGTTCCAATATCCTCTGGGAAGGTTTCCAGGCGACATGGCCGCTGATCAACAATCCTGACCCCGACGCCTACCCGGCACCGGAAGGCATTATCGGCCCCTGGGGTTTGCCACTGATCAACACCATTCTGCTGGTGACGTCGTCCTTTACGGTTACGGTTGCGCACCATGCCCTCAAGGAAGACAACCGCAAGAAGGTCAAACTCTGGCTGAGCGCCACCATTGCGCTGGCGCTGATCTTTGTGTGTGTCCAGGGCTATGAATACGCTCACGCCTATCAGGATCTGAACCTGACCCTGCAGTCCGGCATTTATGGCAGCACCTTCTTCATGCTGACCGGGTTTCACGGCGCCCATGTGATACTGGGTACCCTGATGCTCACGATCATGTTGATCCGCATACACAAAGGCCATTTCACCGGCGATTACCACTTTGGTTTCGAGGCGTCGGCGTGGTACTGGCACTTCGTGGATGTGGTCTGGCTCGGGCTGTTCGTCTTCGTTTACGTGCTCTGACGACGCGCGTCAGGGGGTCGGATTCAGGGTCAGGCCCCCTTGCCATACCGAAATCAGAATGACTGCCAGCAGCAGTACGCTGAGGGCGACCCGCAACGCCAGGGAATTCAGGACACGGTTCGTTTTCCCGCCATCCCGGATCAGGAAGAACAGACCGCTGAACAGGCTCACCAGAACGGCCAGCATGAGTACGACAATGAGAATCTTCAGCATGGGAAATCCTGTAAACGGGAATGTAGATCCAGAGCCCACTATAGCAGAGCATGTCTGATCCAACCGATCGTTCTCGTCGCCAATGGCACTTTGATTGGCGCCTGTTGGTGTTCGCCGGCTTCTTTCTGCCGGTACTGTTAGGCCTGGGGATCTGGCAGCTGGAGCGAGCAGGAGAGAAACAGGCCCAGCTTGAACAGTGGCAGCAACAGGCCGTAAACCTGAGCTGGTCGCAACATCTGGCGGCCGGCCACGAAGCCGGGCAACCGGTGACACTGTCCGGCCGTTACAGCGAGGTATCCTGGCTCCTCGATAACCGTACACGCGATGGCGCGCCGGGCTATGAGGTACTGACCCTGTTCCACCCGGTTCAGGGCCGCCCGGTGGTTGTGAATCGCGGTTGGGTACAAGCTCCCCGGCGACGTGATCAACTGCCCGATGTCAGTTATCCGTCCGGAGAGCTTAGTGTGAAGGGGCGGTTGAGTGAGTTTCCGGAACCCCCGGTGCTCAAGTCCGTGCCATCTGACAAAGCGGGCTGGCCGAAGCGAACACAGTCGCTGTCCCACGGGCAGGCTCGGGAAATTGAGAATGATGTTGCCAGCCTGGTACTCAGGCTTTCCGGGCCGGAGCAACCTGGCGCCTACCGCGCCGACTGGGCTCCAGACCGGATGGGGCCACAAACCCATTATGGATATGCGGTGCAATGGTTTTCACTGGCCATCGCGCTGGTTATATTGACGGTCGTAGCGAGCTATCGCAAAACAGGAGTCCGTAATCACAATGACAACGGCTGAGCGCATGGACCAGAAAGACCCGGACGACAACGTCTCTCCAGAGCAGGTACGCCGCGGCAGGCGAACCGCCCTTTTACTGTTTGCCATCGGTTTCGGCCCGATGATTTTTGCCACTATCATGTACTACACCGGCTGGCTGAATCCTGCCGGCAATAGCAATAATGGCGAGCTGATCCAGCCGCCGGCGCCCCTGGCTCAAATGCAGCTTCAGGGAGCCAGCGGCAACCCGCTTGTCGACCGCTTTGGCCCTGACGAACCCGACGCCGAATGGATGATGGTGGTGGTTTCCGAGCAATGCGCCTCGGAGTGTGAAGAGCTTCTGTATCTGGCGCGCCAGGTCAATATTGCCCTGGGCAAGAATGCTAACCGGGTAAATCGTTCGGCCTGGCTCGGCACTATCCCTGACGATCTTTCGGCTCGCTGGAGCGACGAATACAGCTCCATGGAACGGCTGAGTATCCTGGAGGGCCGCGCTCCGAAATGGCCGTCCGGCATCAACCCGGAGCACCAGCCACGGATTCTGCTGGTGGACCCCTTTGGTAACGTGATCATGCACTACGGCACCGAACACACGGGAAAGGATATGCTGAAGGATCTGAAACACCTGTTGAAGCTGTCACAGATCGGCTGACCATCAGTAACCGGAGATGCCCCGTTGAACACCACCCAACCCCGTCTTTCCCGCCCGGCCCACCTCATGGCGCGCTGGTCGCTACTGGCCACCCTGCTAGCGGTGGTCGTCATCATGCTTGGGGCCTGGACCCGATTGGTGGACGCGGGCCTTGGCTGTCCGGACTGGCCCGGTTGTTACGGGTTTCTGACGGTGCCCCATGATGAGTCGCGGATGGCCATCGCCAATGCGCGCTTTCCCGACACGCCCGTCGACGTGGAAAAAGGCTGGCCTGAAATGATCCACCGATACGCCGCCGGCACGCTGGGGCTGGTGGTGTTTGGCCTGGCGGCCTACGCGTTCCGTCATCGTCGTGACGGCGTGCCGCTTCGGTTGCCACTGTTTATTGCTGCCTTCATTCTGCTCCAGGGCGCCTTCGGCATGTGGACAGTGACCCTGAAGCTCTGGCCGCAGGTGGTTGCCCTGCACCTGTTAGGGGGCTTTACCACCCTGAGCCTGCTGACACTGCTCACGCTTCGCCTACGCCGTAGACCGCAACCTGAAGGGGAATCACCCGGCGCAGGCCGGCCCCCCGGGTTGCGCCGTTTCCGGCCGTGGCTATACGGTGGTCTGGCGCTGGTTGTTATGCAAATTGCCCTGGGGGCCTGGACAGCGGCCAACTACGCGGCTGTGGCCTGTACTGACCTGCCCACCTGCCAGGGCGAATGGTGGCCGGCTGAGATGGACTTCCAGCATGGGTTCGATGTCACCCAGCATGTGGGGCCGAATTACCTGGGCGGGCAGCTAACGGCTGACGGTCGTGTCGCCATCCATGTCAGTCACCGGCTGGGAGCGATGATAGTGCTTGCGTACTTCACGGTTTTTCTGGCATTACTGTGGCGCAGGACAAAGCGAACACCACTGGCGTGGCATGTGCAGCTGGTGGCCGTGGCCCTGGTTGCGCAGATTGCGCTGGGCCTGGCCAACATCGTGTTTCATATACCTCTGTCAGTGGCGGTGGCGCACAACGCAATGGGCGCAGGGCTTTTGCTGGCAGTGATCAATCTGCTCTGGCGATTTCATCAACAGGCCCTGCCAGAGGCAGCAAAAACAGAACCTACAACAACAATCGAGCGAGAGGTGACGGCATGAGCGAGCACGTAAAGGCACTGCCGGCGCAGGGAACGACCAACGAGTCCGCTGCCGCGGGCATTTCCTGGCGGGATTTTCTGGAGCTGACCAAGCCCACTGTGGTGGCGATGATGATCCTCACCTCAGTCATAGGCATGCTACTGGCCACACCGGGCGTGCCGGGTTGGGAGGTTATGCTCTACGGTAACCTGGGCATCGCCCTGCTGGCGGGCGCGGCAGCCGTGGTCAATCACGTGGTGGATCAGAAAATCGACACGGTCATGGCCCGTACCCGCAAACGGCCCGTCGCCACCGGGAAAATCTCGCCGCTGGACGCACTGCTGTTCGCAACGGTGCTGGCGGTTGCCGGCATGGTCATCCTGGTGTGGCAGGTGAATGCGCTGACAGCCTGGCTGACCCTGGCGTCACTGGTGGGGTATGCGGGCGTCTACACCCTGTTTCTCAAGCGTATGACCCCGCAGAACATCGTTATCGGTGGCCTGGCCGGCGCGATGCCGCCTTTGCTGGGCTGGACCGCGGTGACCGGGCAGGTGGAAGGTCACGCCCTGTTGCTGGTGCTGATCATCTTCGCCTGGACGCCACCGCATTTCTGGGCACTGGCCATCCATCGCAAGGAAGAATACGCCAAGGCCGGTATTCCCATGCTGCCAGTCACCCATGGCAACAAGTACACAGAGTTACATATACTCCTGTACACCCTGATGCTGCTTGCTGTCAGCCTGCTGCCGTTTGTCACCGGTATGTCTGGCGTTATCTATCTGGTGGGTGCACTGGCCCTCGGCCTGCGTTTCCTGCAGTATGCCGTACGGTTGCTCAGAGGTGATGACCGTCGTGTTGCGCTCAACACCTTCAAATATTCCATCACCTATCTGATGGCCCTGTTTGTGGTGCTGCTGGTCGACCACTTTGTGTTTTTCTGAATGCTGATTTACCGGAGATTTCATGGACCGTTCGATTCGCCTGACGCTGATCCTGCTGCTGTTGGTTGTCGTGCTGATCTTCGGGCTGGTGGTTGGACGGCAGGTGTTGCTGGTCGGAAATGACCAGCCTTCACCCCCGCCGGAACTCAGCAGTATCAACGCCTACGTGTACGAAAACAGTCGTAAACTTGCAGAGTTCGAGCTGCTTAACGAACAGGGCGAAACGGTCACCCGGGACAGCCTGAAGGGCAAATGGACGTTTGCTTTCGTTGGTTATACCAATTGCCCGGACATCTGCCCCGCTGCCATGGCGACCCTGCGCAAAACCGACAAAATGCTACCGGAGGAGCTACCGCAGCCGGAGTTCCTGTTGATTTCCGCCGACCCGGAACACGATACGCCCCAGAGACTGAAAGACTATGTGGGCTTTTTCGGCGACGACTTTCACGGCCTGACTGGCGACATTGAGACACTAAGAGAGCTCGCCAGAAGCATGAACGCGGTTTTCTCCCAACGTCAGGTGGATGGCGAACGGCTGGTGGAACACAGCGGGCATTTCACGCTGATCAACCCGGACGGCGAAATGACCGCCGTGCTTCAGCCTCCCCACAAGCCGGAAGACCTGGTTGAGGCCTATCGTGAGATCTACGAGTGGGCCCGGGAAAATCATCCGCGAGCGTCCCAGTCATGACCCTGCGCTCCTCGCTTTGACTCGGCTGACTTCCTGCTCCCACTGACTTAGACTGCCTACCGGCTTTCCCCAGGGGTTCTGTGATGCCAAATTCCCACCCTTCCTGCACACCGCCGCGGGATCTTTATCTGGTCGTGGTAGCGGGTGCCATCCTGTTGCTGGTCACCCATGGCCTGGGCCGTTTCATCTACACGCCGCTATTGCCGTATCTGGTGGACGATGGCCAGATCACTGCCGGGCAGGGTGCTGCGGTGGCCACCTGGAACTACCTTGGCTACCTCCTTGGCGCCTTGCTGGCCATCCGCTGGCACACCATCAGCCACATTCGCATGCTGCTGCCAGCGTCCCTCGCGGTTCACCTGTTGACCACCCTTGCGATGACACAGACTGACCACCTTGGGGCCATGTCCACCGCCCGCCTGTTTAACGGCATCGCCAACGGCGTTGTCTTTGTCCAGGCTCCGGCGTTGATCCTGGAATGGCTGGTGCTGCGCAACCGCGCCACTCTGAGTGGGCATCTCTACATTGGTGTAGGCCTGGGCCTTTTGGTATCAAGTGGCCTGGTCAGCTCCAGCGCCCACTGGCTTGAGGGAACTGAACGCTGGTGGCCTGCCGTCGTGCTTTCCATCCCCCTGGCCTGGTGGGCCACGGCGCGGTTACTCCGACTGGACGTACCGGTGAGGGCGCAAAGCGACGGCGAAACCCCGCCGGGAAAATCGCCCCTGTTTGACCGGGCAAGTGTGCCCCTGTTTCTCTCCTACGCCGGGGCTGGTCTCGGTTACATACTGCCGATGACGTTCTTGCCATTGCTGGCCAAGGACCAGTTACCGGCCGACCACTGGCTGCTGGATGGCGCCTGGTTCCTGGCGGCTGTGGCGACGATCCTGTCACCCTCGATATGGAACTATCTTGGTGCAAAAATCGGCGATCTCCCTGCATTGCGCATGAATTTCGTGGTACAGCTTGCCGGCGTCCTGGCAGCAGTGATCTTGCCTGGTGCCTTGGGCCTGGCGGTTTGTGCCGCCCTGGTGGGCAGCACGTTCGTGGGTACGGTGATGCTCACCCAACGCATCGGCCGGGCCCTGCATCCGCACCAGGGGCCGCGACTGTCAGCGGCAATGGTGTCGGTCTACGGCTTCACCCAGATGGCCGGCCCGTGGCTCACCAAGCAATGGCTGGAAGCCGGTGGTACCCTGACCACGGCCTTTGGCATCGGGGTGGTGGCGTTGGCTCTTGGAGCGGTGTTTGCGTTTTTTGTGCCTTTGCCTGGGGGGGGCTGGCAGGACTGATCGTTAGGGGGCATGAGCGGGGTGGTGGAATTATTTTCCTTGGGAATGGAACTCGCTTCGCTCAGACACCCATTCCTGGCGGAAAATAATTCCACCACCCCACTCTTATGTAACGCACAGTTATCGCGTCTGAGGAGGTATGAGCATCGCTGTTTCGTACAAACCGGAGCAGGCCCATAGTACGCTTTTGAGAAATCGACGAGTTACCTAAGGGTGTGGGTGTGTTTTATCTTTCAATAAAGAAAATGGTGTCCGAGCGAAGCGAGTTCATTTTCATTTGAAAGATAAAACACACCCACGCCCCTCCCCCAACCCAACCAGTCCTGAACACAGCCAAAAACAAATGCTCCCAATCAACAACATCATCCCGGACCTCCTGAACACCCTGGAGTCCCAAACAACCATCCTGCTACAGGCACCACCGGGCGCCGGCAAAACCACCAGGGTGCCACTGGCTCTGATGGATGCTCCCTGGCGTGAGGGTCGCAAGATCCTGATGTTGGAGCCGAGACGTTTGGCAGCCCGGTCGGCGGCAAGGTACATGGCCGGGCAGATGGGAGAGAAGCCGGGCCAGGCGGTGGGTTACCGCACGCGGCTGGATACGCGGGTGACGTCGGCGACGGTGATCGAAGTGGTCACCGAAGGCATTCTCACGCGGTTGATCCAGAATGATCCGGCGCTGGAAGACTACGCCGTTGTGATTTTCGATGAGTTTCACGAACGGTCATTGCAGGCTGATCTTGGGCTGGCGTTGGTGCGGGAAGCCCGCCAGGCCTTGAGGGAGGACCTGCGGATCATCGTCATGTCCGCCACGTTGGATACCGCACCCATCGCCCGGTTGCTGGGTGATGTGCCGGTGCTGAGTAGTGACGGCCGGGCGTTCCCTGTGGAGGTGGCGTATCGCCCCATTCCGCGTAATGGCCGGATCGAGCAACAGGTGGTGTCCGTTATTCATGAGGCACTGGCGGATCAGAGTGGGTCGTTGCTGGTGTTTCTTCCCGGTGCGGGCGAGATTCGTCGGGTTGAGCGTCAGCTTCAGAACCAGACAGGCAACGATGTGATCGTGGCACCGTTGTACGGCAACCTGAAAAGCGAGGAGCAGGACCGGGCCATCGCGCCGGCGCCCGAAGGTTACCGCAAAGTGGTTCTGGCCACGGCTATTGCCGAATCCAGTCTCACCATTGAAGGCGTACGCGTCGTCATCGACAGCGGTCAACAACGCCGGGCGGTGTTTGATGCCAACAGCGGTATGACACGGCTGGTGACGGGCTGGGTGTCAAAAGCGTCTGCGGAGCAGCGCAAGGGACGGGCCGGGCGTATTGAGCCTGGCGCCTGTTACCGGCTGTGGAGCGAGTCCGCCCAGTTTGGTCTGGCCGAGTTCACCCCGCCGGAAATACAGGAAGCGGACCTGGCACCCCTGGTGCTGGAACTGGCGCAATGGGGCGCGCGGTCGCCGGATCAGCTGGACTGGATTGACCCGCCCCCTGCTGCGCACTGGCAGCAGGCTGTGGCGTTGTTGCAGTGGCTGGATATGCTGGATGCCGACAGCGCCATTACCGAACATGGCAAGGCGGCGCGGGACATGGGCGTTCATCCACGGCTGGCGCACATGATTCTACGCGGACGGGACATTGGCCATGGCTATCTCGCGGCCGAGTTGGCGGCGCTGCTGGAAGAACGGGATCTGGCGGGCCGATCAGCCGGGGCGGATATGCAGGAGCGGGTCAGGATGCTGCGGGGTTCTGGCCCGCGACAGGGTGTGGATACCGCCAGGGTGATATCGATCACCAAGTCGGTGTCCCGCCTGGCGGCAGGGCTTGAACGACCACAGGCGATGCCCTCCGAGGATGAGGTAGGACGCGTGCTCGCACAGGCCTACCCGGACCGGATTGCCCGTAAACGGCGGGGCGAGGAACCGCGATACCAGCTCAGCAACGGCCGCGGCGCAGCCCTTCGCAGCGACGACCGGCTGGCTCGCTATGAGTGGCTGGTTGCAGCTGAACTGGACGGCAAGGCCAGGGAGGCCACGATTTATCTTGCTGCACCGGTTACCCCAGCGGTGCTGGAACAGGACCTGTCCGGCCACATTGAAGAATACGAGGAGGCGGTCTGGGACGAGCGACGCGGAACCGTGGTGGCCCGTCGCGTCCGAAAACTGGGGCAGTTGGAGCTGGAGGAAACAGCCTTGCCGGCCCCGTCACCGGAACTGGTGCAGCAGGGGCTGCTCGCCGCCGTGCGCAAGAAGGGCCTTGGGAGCCTGCCATGGACGCCGGCGGCGGAGCAGTGGCTTGCCCGGGTCACCCTGCTGGCAGAGTACTTTCCCGGAGAATGGCCAACGGTCAGCGAGCGCTGGCTGACAGATAACCTGGAAACCTGGCTTGGTCCGTTCCTGGCAGGGATGACCCACTGGCGTGACCTGGACAAGCTCAACCTGATCCAGGCTCTTGCCAGCCTGCTGGAGTATCCGCAACAACAGGCACTGGAAGACCTGGCGCCCACCCGCCTGACGATCCCAACCGGCCAGTCCGTGGCGCTGGATTACACCGTAGAAAATGGCCCGGTACTGGCGGCCAAGCTCCAGGCCCTGTTCGGCTGGACCAAAACTCCTACGGTTGCCGGAGGCCAAGTGCCGGTGGTGATCCACCTGCTGTCCCCAGCCCAGCGCCCTCTGGCCGTCACGGCCGACCTGGCAAGCTTCTGGCAGAACGCCTACCCGGAGGTCCGCAAGGACATGCGCGGTCGGTATCCCAAGCACCCCTGGCCGGAAGATCCCCTGACGGCAGATGCGAGTCAGGGGACTAAGAAGCGTCCTGTTCGTTGATTCTTTACCTTTGGCTTTGGGTAGGACTGAGGCCTTTGTGGGGATCGGGGAGGTGGGGGTATTTTTCCTTGGGAATGGAACTCGCTGCGCTCAGACACCCATTCCCGGCGGAAAAATACCCCCACCTCCCCGCTCTATTGGCAAAGGGTGATGTCGTTACGGAAAGCGAGGGTCTGGCGGTGTTTTGATTTCGAGCTCTCCGACAAACCCAGGAAAAATCAGGGTAAATCGTCGCGACAACTGTTGTTAACTAAGGGTATGGGGGTGTTTTATTTTTCAATAAAGAAAATGGTGTCTGAGCGAAGCGAGTTCATTTTCATTTGAAAAATAAAACACCCCCATGCCCCTCCCCTAAACCCCCAGTCCAACCCAAAGCCAAAGCAAAGAATAAACATTGCACCCAAACCAAACCTGTATAAAATGCGACCAACCCAACCACGCACCCAACCCAAATGAAACTGGTCTCCTTCGACATATTCCGCACCCTCGGCTTCCCGAATACCAAAACCCTAAAGCCCGAACAATTCCTGGCCCACAAAGAACTGCTTAAAGATGCAGACTGGGTACTGTTCCCGGAATACTGGCAGCTGAATGCCCTCGTACACGGGCTGAAATGCCGCGTTTTCCCCAGTGTCGCCAGCTATCGCATCGGCCACGACAAGGTGGAAATGACCCGGGCTTTCCAGACGGTCGCACCTGAGCATACCCCTTGGACTCTGATTAAAGCCAACGGCCCGGAGGAACGGCAGGCGGTGTGGGATGCCATGGTCGTGCCCTTTGTAGCCAAGCTGCCCAAGGCCAGCATGGGCGAAGGCGTGTGGTTGATTGAAAACAAAGCCGACTGGCAGCGTTATTGCGAGCGGACCCATGTTCTTTATGCCCAGGAATACCTGCCGATTGATCGGGATGTGCGGGTAGTGATTGTCGGGGACAACGTGGTATCCGCCTACTGGCGAACCCAGGCGGACCAGGGGTTCTACAATAACGTGTCGCAGGGTGGGCGCATCGACCGGGGGCCAGTGCCTTCCGTGGTAACCGATCTGGCACTGCGCCTTGCGCGGGAGCTGGAGGTGGATCACGCGGGGTTTGATATTGCCCTGGTGGAGGGGTATCCCTATGTGCTTGAGTTCAATCGGCTATTCGGCAATCAGGGACTCGGTCAGGGTAGTGATCTGAAAACTGCGATTCTGGATTACCTGCAGCGCCAGGACGAGCCCGAAGACCCGAACGGCCCCACCGGGCCGGCGCCGTTGTGGCCAGTCGCAGTGTGAGCTGAAGGCAAACGGGCCAGACGGTGGTTATGGGTAGATATGCTCATATCACGCCCCCGGAAAAGAACCGATGATCGCGCGATTGACGGGTACCGGATCGGTACCTATGTTGTTTGAACGACCCGTTTGCCCTTTGGAGGGAAACCCTATCCATGACCGAATCCACCAACGCCATCATCACTGACTACTACGACGCCGAGACCTTTGCCCGTATCAAGGCATTTGCCGATACCAAGGACACGCCCTGCGTCGTGATTGATACCGCGACCATCAACCGCCAGTACGATGAACTGGTGGAAGGCTTTCCCTATGCCAACGTCTACTATGCGGTGAAGGCCAACCCTGCCCCGCAGGTTCTGACGATGTTGCGGGACAAGGGCGCCAGCTTTGATATCGCGTCGGTGTACGAACTCGACAAGGTCATGGGCCTGGGTGTGACGGGCGACCGCATCAGTTACGGCAACACCATCAAGAAGGCCAAGAATATCCGCACCTTCTACGAGCGAGGTGTTCGCCTGTACGCGACGGATTCGGAAGCGGACCTGCGCAACATCGCCAAGGCGGCTCCGGGCTCGAAAGTGTATGTTCGCATCCTGACCGAAGGCACCCTGACCGCTGACTGGCCGCTGTCCCGCAAGTTCGGCTGCCAGACCGACATGGCCATGGACTTGCTGATCCTGGCCCGCGATCTGGGCCTGGTGCCTTACGGCGTCTCTTTTCACGTGGGTTCCCAGCAACGGGAAATCGGCGCGTGGGACGCCGCCCTGGGCAAGGTGAAGGTGATTTTCGAGCGTCTGAAGGAAGAAGACGGCATCGAACTGAAGATGATCAACATGGGCGGCGGCTTCCCGGCCAACTACATCACCCGTACGAATGACCTGAAAACCTACGCGGAAGAGATCAAGCGTTTCCTGGATGAGGATTTTGGCGATGATTTGCCGGAGATTATTATCGAACCGGGCCGCTCGCTGATTTCCAACGCAGGTGTTCTGGTAAGTGAAGTGGTGCTGATTTCACGTAAATCGCGTACTGCCCTACACCGTTGGGTATTCACCGATGTTGGTAAATTCGGTGGCTTGATCGAAACGCTTGATGAATCCATCAAGTTCCCGATCTATACAGAGAAATCCGGCGAAGGCGAGGACTGTGTAATTGCAGGCCCAACCTGCGACAGCGCCGACATCATGTACGAGCACCACAAGTACCCGCTGCCGCTGAATCTGGCCATTGGCGACCGCATGTACTGGCTGTCCACCGGTGCCTACACCACGACGTACAGTGCCATAGAGTTTAACGGTTTCCCCCCGTTAAAGGACTATTACATCTAAGCCAGCGGTAAGGACGTGGGGTGGGGGTATATTTTCCGCCAGAAATGGGTGTCTGAGCGAAGCGAGTTCCATTTCCAAGGAAAAAATACCCCCACCCCGCGGCCCGGCAAAGCATAGATCAATGGCACCAGACAGAGGGTCAACTTTCGGGTTGGCCCTTTTGTCGTTTCAGGTCCAGGGTAAAAGTCAGGGGAAGAACCAGAGCGCAATAGGCGATGATAAAGATAATGGCGTATCGGGCGTCGTTGCCCCAATCGGCCAGTAACCCGCCGATCATGGGAACAGAAAACGCCACTGTGTAACCAACCAGAAAGTTTCCTGCTGAGAGTCGCCCCGTTTCTCTTGATTCCACCAGTACAGGGGGTAAAGCCACCAGCAGGATCAGCAGAATGCCGGCCGTGAAGCTCATAAACGTTGCGCTGGCTATTGACCACCAGCCAGTGAAGACGACCGTTCCCACTGTGCCCAGGATGCTGCAGGTTGCCATCACCATGATGGGGCCTTTGAGGCCTACCCAATATCTCGCCATTTTCAGCATGACCAGGGAGGCGATCACCTGGGCGAAGTTATACCAGAACAAGGCGTCCGCCAGCATGTCGAAGTTGCCTTGTTGCTCCAGGATATTGCCCATGTAGGCGTTAAGGCCGAAGAACAGGGAGCCTGACAGGCCCAGCAGCAGGCCAATTCGCAGAGTCAGTGGGTTTTTCCAGTCGGGTAGCCAGGCCGGTTTTTTCACCGGCCGTGCCATTTCCCGGCGGGGAAGGAACAGAGCGGCAGCGACCAGCAACGCGGGCAGTGACCAGGCCAGCAGGGTGGCGCGCCAGCTGTCGTCCATCAGTGGCATCAGTACCGGGAGGGTGATGCCGGCGCCGATGAACTCGCCCATCAGCATGCCGTTCATGTAGATAGCGGAGCCGATGGCCAGATGTTTGGGTTCGAGCCAGCGTGGCAGGAGTGCCGGCAGGGAGGGCTGCATCATGGCCACACCCAGGCCCATGACGGCACTCGCCAGCATAAGCGTGATGGTATCGGGTGACAGCCCGCGACCGGCGGAACCGATGACCATGATCACCATGGCCAGCGCCAGGGTATTGCGTGGGCCCATCCGTGCGATGGCCAGGGAACCGGGCATGGAACCGACAGCCAGCATCAATATTGGAAGAGTGGTGAGCGCACCGGTCAGAGCCTGGGACAGGCTGAGTTCGTCGCTGATGAACGGCGCCAGGGGAGGTGCAACCAATACCGGTATGCGCAGATAAACACCGGCCAGCCAAAGCAACACCGCCACCGGGAGCAGCTTGGCTGCCGGTGGCGGTGTTGTTGTGCCTGAAACGTCAGCCACTGGGGCCGGGCTTAGTTGTCGCCGGTGTCCGGGAGATAGGCGCCGTCTTCGTCGTGGACTTCACGGCCGGTGACGGGCGGGTTGAAGGCACAGATCAGTCGCATGTCTTCGGTGCCACCACGCAGCGTATGCGGGTCGTTCTTGTCCAGCGCGTAAAGCGTGCCATCGGAAATCTCGTGGGTTTCGCCAGTGGCCTTGTCGTAGATGCTGCCGTTACCGGCGACACAATATACAGCTTCAAGGTGATGCTTGTACCAGAGGTTCAGCTCGGCGCCCGCAGGGATGATGGTCTCGTGGAATGAAAAGCCCATGCCGTCTTTTTTCAGCAGCATGCGGCGGCTGGTCCAGCCCGGCCCTGATACTTCGCGCTCGGAGCCGATGATGTCCTGAACTCGTACAATTTTCATACTTATCCCTCGCTGTGTGATGGAGCAGCCTTACAGTATAAACATCCCCGTCAGGTTCGGTTCAACCGCCAATCGTCGTAGGCGTCCAGCGACTGCTCGATGGCGACTATAAAGGCTATCCTCATTTTGTCATCCAGGGCGCGCTTTTTCCGGCAACGTTCAAAGGCCTGATGGATGGTCCGGCGTTGCCTGCGGTCGAGTTGCTCAAGCCAATGGTCATCGGCAGGTTCAAGATCCAGCAGTTCCCGGCCGGCATGATTTCGGTGGCTGATATGCCACCAGTGATTAACGGCCCTTCCTAATACAACATAGCCGAATTGGCTGTCTTGTACAGGCCCGAAGGTGGCGGTCCTGAGCCCATTTTTCAGTACACCGGTATTGAGCACCGGCAGTGCCAGGCGGTCGCCGTAAAAATAGCTGCCTGCGGCACCGATCAGCCCGCCTACCAGGGCTCCGGCGCCCAGTGAATGGCCAAGGGTCAACGCATCCACCCCGGCCCCGCTCACGGCACCGGCCCCGAAGCCTGCGGTGGCCAGGTAGCGGCGGTTTACTCCCCAGGCTTTGTGGCTGTCTTCGCTGAACAGGTCGTGTTCACTGTGCCATTCCAGTTCCGCTTCCTGTCGTTGTACACGGTGATGCTCGTAGAGCTTCTCAATGGCAATTCGAAGGTGCTGTTCCCGTTTTCTCTGGTTGTCATACCAGCTTTTGCGCAACTGTGCGGCCAGGTCGTGATCGGAGATTTCGCTGGTCTGGAGTGTGGTCAGTGTCCGTTTTTCGCGGAAGGACATCATGTCTTCCAGGCTGCGGGCGATGAGTGTGGCCGCTTGGGTGCGGCGTTGCCGTCTCTGCGCCGAGAGAAACGCCGTCGCGCTGTCCAGGGGCTGCTCCCAGTCCGGCTCAAGTTGCCCAAAGGCTCGCAACAGGCTGAGGTGTTGCTCGAAGGGCGCGCGAACCGCATCAAAGGTCCGGACAACCTGGAAAAACTGGCCGAGCGCCCTGGCCCAGGTGTCGCTGTAGTCGTCTTCACCAATACTGTTGATCAAGGCGAGGCTCGGCCGGCCGGTCCAGCGCAGGATGGTCATCTCCGCTTCATGCTGGGTGCTGTAGGGAACCGAACCGTCAACCACGTAGATGATGCCCGCGCCTTCAATGAGCGGTTGCAAGAGCTCGCATTCATCGACAAAGCCGTTGTCCTGGCGGTGTTGGACCACAAAGGCCTCGACGGTTTCGGCCCGGTCAGAGGCAGACACGCTGTGGGCTTCAAGCCATTCCAGGACACGCCGGGGGCGTTGGAACCCCGGCGTGTCCACCAGTGTGTACAGTGTCTTGCCATCGACAGCCAACGGATAGGCCTGATGTTTACGGGTGGTTCCAGGCTCCAGCGCGATGGCAATGGCGTCGTTCTGGGACAGCGTGGCCACAATGCTGGATTTGCCCTTGTTGGGGTGGCCGACCACGGCAAACACGGGGGCTTTCATTATTCGTCCTGGTCCTGCAGTGCGCGGTGCATAAGGATATCCGGCGGTGTTGTAATCGGCGTGCTGACCACCATCCTCTCATCCTCCGTACGCTCCGCAAACCGCAGCCACTGGCTGAGTTGATGGTCCGGTGGCGACTGGTCTGGTTGAGCTGCCATCGGTACCAGCGCAATGGTGGTCTGCCTTGGCCATGTTTCGCGGGCCTGTTGTAGAAAATCCGCAAGCTCGCCGGTGGGTGGTTCCCAACTGCGGGTGACGATAATGGCCGCGGGAGTGAGAGCACTGGTCAGTCGTTGGTTTGCCAGTTCGATGATGTGATGGTCGTGCTCGAGCGAGGCGCTACCGCCGGCGGCGAGGGGCTCCTGGTCTCCTGCGATGATGGTTTGCGGCAGCGCTGGCCTGCCGGCTTCCGCCCAGCGAATAATAGCCTGGGCCCTGGGGATAGGCTGCAATTTCGCAGACGTTGTCGTATCCGGTTGGTCGGCGGCGTCATTGTGGCGATTGCCCGTGTCCACGGTGGGTGTCTCCATGCGGTACTGGAGGGCGACCCAGCCATGATGGGCTCGGAGCGCCTTACGCGCGCGCATTTGGGGATGAACGATCGCCACCATCAGCAGAGCGAGCCGGGGCAGGACGACATAGATCATCCAGACCATTGCCACGAACGGCCACCAACTCCCCCAGAGGGCCGGATCGGTCGTTGTGGAAGACTGGCTGCGGAAGAACCGGGTGGCATCCACCAGTTCGCGGTCCGGCATCGCCGCAGGCCACAGATGCTGCCAGGGTGTGGCGATGGCGGATAGCATGCGGTAGTAGCTGTCGGTGCCGGTATTCAGGGTGGTGCTCCAGCCAAAGGCGAGATCCTGGATCACCACCAGTACCAGCAGGGTTATCAGTCCGGCGACACCAAACGCCAGTCCGCCGGTATGGGCGGCACGGGCCATTAACAGTGGTTGCAGTGTTCGCAGGGCGCCCGAGGGGCGTGCGACCGCAAACTTCCTCAGCAGCCAGCGCCAGGGCTGCCAGCCGGCAAAGGCCTGGACAGTGGTAACCACAGCGAGGATGCACTGGAGCAGCACGAAGGCCAGGATCACCGTCAGATTGATTCGCTGGCCACCGTCGTAGAACAGTAGCCCCAGCATGGCCAGCGTTCCGGCAACGAGCCCCGCCAGGGCAAAACCTGTGGTCACCCTTCGCCAGAATTTCAACGGGTCATCGGTCGGTCTACGGCGGGACAGGCGCCTGACATGTTCAAGCCACCGATCCGGACCCGGGCTGACGCCCTGGTTGTGGCAGTCCAGGGCAAAACGGCGATCCCGCCGGTGCAGGAACACCGGGTTCTGGTCGCGGTCGCGCTGAACCTGATTGTCGAACTCCAGTAATCGTCGAATGGCGCTGTCTGGCATCGAGTATCCTGATCGACTGGGCGGTGAGAGCCGCCGCGGAATGCTAGGATAAGGGTCTAGGATGATAAGGGTATCCCATAAACCGGTGTCGGACCTACCATGACCAACCACCTCATGAACCTTCGTCACGTCCCCGACGACGAGGCGGACGAAATACGCGAGCTGTTCGAGACGCACAACGTGTCCTACTACGAGACGCCTCCCAGTCGCTGGGGTATCAGCATGGGTGGATTCTGGGTCCACGACAATGAGGAGGCCCAACGAGCCCGGGAATTGCTGCAAACCTACCAGCAGGAGCGCCTGCAGCGTCAGCGTGACGCTTACGAGGAGGATCTGGCGGCGGGCCGGGTCGGCGGATTCTGGCATCGGCTTCGCCGCAAGCCGGTGACGACCCTGGCGGCTTGCCTGGCCATCGTTGTCATCCTGGCATTAACAATTGCTCCGTTTGTGACTCTTTAGTCACTCCGGCCGCTTTTCCGTGTGCCGGATCAGGAAGTCTGTGGCTTTCTCAACAGCATTGCCGGCCGTCAGGAAACTGGTGATGTGGCCTCGCAGGTGCATCAGGTAAAGCTCACTCTCAACGTGATGCTCCGCAAGGCGTGCCCGAAAATCCCGCGCCTGATCCGCAGGCACCAGCATATCCTGGGCGCCATGGAACAGGAAAAACGGAGGCGTGCCGGCGGTAATGTGGGTGATCGGCGAGGCGGCCTCATAAACACCCGGAATGTCCTGCAGATCACCGCCCAGGAACTGACGGATCAGCTTTCCGGACCCGAAGGTTCGCAGGTCGGCTGGCAAGCCACCGGCAACAACAGCCACCGGCCGCGCGTCCGCGCCTCCGTGTGGTTGGTTCAACGGGTGTTGGCTTTCGGCAATCACGGCCAACAAGCTGACCAGGTGAGCGCCGGAAGAAAAGCCAAATGCACTGATCGCATTCCGGTCCAGGTTGTAGGCTCCCGCCCTGGCATGAAGCCAGTTCATGGCTATCTGAAGATCGTGGAGTTGCGCCGGGAAGGTGTGTTCAGGTGCAAACCGATAATCAATGTTCATCACGGCAAAGCCCCGGCCGGCCAGGTGCTCTGCGATCCATGTCATGTCCTTCCGCGAACGCCGTTCCCAACCACCGCCATGCACCAGGAGTACTGCAGGTGCGGGGTCGGGGCTGTCTGGCAGATAAAGATCCGCCTGGAGCTCCTGAGGCCAGTTGTCCGGGGAATAGGTGATGCCAGTTGTGGTGCGAAAGCCGGTATCGGGTACCGACACCGTTTCCGCTGGCGCGTTCAGGTGTGAGGCGCAGGCAGATAGCAAGGTGCTGGCGGCCAATGCCAGCAGGCGGTTGATGTGCATGGACTCTCCGTTCATCCGGGCGGAAACGAAGACTTATACGTCTCGAATATGACCACGGATGCATTGTGCGGTGCTCAGCGCTGTCCTGAAAACGGGACACTGTCCTGGCTTCAGGACAATGTCGCGAGACGGCCCGTAGAGGGCATTTCCGCCCACCTCCCCCTCTAACCACTGTCCGGAAATCCGGAAATAGTGCTTGAGAATTAGAGCAATTCAAAGAAAAAGCAATGAAAATCAACGTCCTGCTGTATTGGCACAGGATACGCATGGCCCCTGTCATGGTACCCGGCTTCGTTCGTGTACGCCGGGTTCTCATGTCTAACAAAAACAACAGGGAACAACCTATGAAAACGCTATTTCAGTACACGCTGATTGGTGCGGTGGCTCTGACGGGTACCGCCTGCAACGACAGCAGCAAGAAACCGTTCAACCAACTCCCGGGATTCATCCAGGGAGAGGTCCATTCCACCCAGTATGATGGCGTCACCGATGATCTCCTGACCGGTGGCCTTGGCGCCAGCGGCCTGGCCAGTGCAACGGCACCGGCCTTTGATGATCCGCTCAACCCCACGCCTGAAGAACTCCGGACGCTGGCCATCTACAACAACTATCGGGCTCTTGTGGACACCGTGCCCGGTGGTGGTTACGGCGAATTCTTTGGTCCCCAGGTCGATAGCAGTGGTGAGGGGCTGATTGCGGGTAATGAATACCTGGCTTACATGACGGTTAATGGCAGTGATGTGCCGGTGACCGTGATGGTCCAGGTTCCGGCCAGTTTCGACCCCGAGCAGGCCTGTATGGTAACGGCGCCCTCGTCCGGCTCCCGCGGCATTTACGGCGCGATCGGCACCGCCGGCGAATGGGGCCTGAAGAAAGGCTGCGCCGTGGTCTACACCGACAAGGGCACGGGAACCGGTTCCCACAACCTGGCCACCAACTCTGCCCAGCGTATCGACGGTACTCTTACCCAGGCGGATGAGCCGGTGCAGTTCCGGGCCGATCTGGATGCCCAGGCGCGGGCTGATTTTGATGCCGCCTGGCCGGACCGTTTCGCCTACAAGCACGCTCACTCCAAGGCCAACCCCGAGGCTGACTGGGGGCGGCATGTACTGCAGTCGATTGAATTCGGCTTCTATGTGCTGAACGAGGAATTCGGGCAGGAAACCGGAAATGGTCGCAAAGTGATCAAGGTGAAGCCGAAGGATACCCTGGTGATTGCGTCCAGCGTTTCCAACGGCGGTGGGGCTTCGGTCCGTGCCGCTGAGCTTGACGATAAGGGGCTGATCGACGGGGTGGCGGTGTCGGAGCCCAACGTCAATCCGCAGGTGGATACCAGCTTTACCATCCGCCAGGGCAGTGGCCCCGAACTGGCCGAACACAGCCGCAGCCTGCTGGATTACACCACGGCGCTGGCGGTGTATCAGGGTTGCGCGAACATTGCACCGGAAGTGCGTGATGTGGCGCCACTGAACGCCACATTCAACAACTTCACGATTGCGGAGAACATCTGTAACTCGCTGGCCAACAAGGGCCTGGTGACAGGCGCTACCACCGACGACCGCGCCTCCGATGCGCTGCGCATCCTGGAAGAGGAAGTGGGTATCCAGCCGGAGCAGAACCTGCTGGCACCGGTTCATTTCGGGCTGGCGGTTGCCCAGAGCATCTCCACCACCTATGCCAACGCCTACGGTCAGGCCGGTGTTGAGGACAGGTTGTGTGATATCAGCCTGGCGGCTACGGGGGCTGGCGGAGCGGTCACGCCGATCACTGCGGCGCAGGAAGCAGCGCTGTTCTCCGCGAGTAACGGTATTCCCCCCAGTGCCGGGGTGAATCTGGTTTACGACGGTGCCGAAGGTCAGCCCACCAATCTGGGTGCCAGTGCATCGCCCAGCACCAGTCAGCAGGATTACGGTCTGGATGCTCTGCTGTGTCTGAGAAGCCTTGCCCTGGGCACCGATGCCGTGACCGGAAGCCCGCTGTCGGGTGATGCCGCGGAATGGTCAGAGCGTATTGCTGATGGCGTTGAGCAAATTCGCGCGTCTGGCAACCTGCGGGGCAAGCCAACGGTCTTTGTGACCGGTCGTGCCGACGCCATCCTGCCCATCAACCACACCTCGCGGCCCTATTTCGGGCTGAACCAGCGGGTTGAGGGCAGCAACAGCAAGCTGAGGTATTACGAGATTCTCAATGCCCATCACCTGGATGTCCTCAACGGCTTCCCGGGTATTGCGGATCGGTATGTGCCGCTGCATCACTACTTCTTCCAGGCCCTGGATCTGGTGTGGGCGAACCTTGCCGACAAGCAGGCCTTGCCGCCCAGTCAGGTGGTCAGAACAGTACCGCGTGGCGATATGGCCACCCCTCTGTCTGAGGCTAACCTGACCCCGATCGATCCTGCCCCGGATGCCGGCGACCGCATCGTGTTCGCTGACGATCAGGTACAGATTCCAGACTGACACACCTGTCGGTCGGCCCGGGCAGGTTCCGGGCCGGCATTGTTTGCCCCTGTTCCGGGGGCGCCATATACTTCCGTCTCTGCACCCGGTTCGCCGGGTGCTCTGGATATTGCCATGAATAACATCCAACCCGGTGGTACAGGGTACATGACAGAGCTGTTTACCGAGAATAACAAGAGTGGCCTGACCAGGGATCTGATCGAGGCACTGTTTCCCATGTTTGAGGAAGCCAGTGCCGGCGCGATTGCGGTTGATCACCAAAGCCGTATTACCTGGATCAACAACAGTTATGCCCATCTGCTCGGGTTGGAAGACCCCAGGGCCGTCATCGGTAAACCTGTTCGCCAGGTGATCCCCCAGAGCCGCATGCCGGAAGTGGTGGAAACCGGTAAACCCTTGCTGCTCGATATCATGGAGCACAGCAAGCAACAACTGGTGGTGACCCGGCTGCCGTTTTATGACGACGAAGGGCGCATCATGGGGGCGGTGGCGTTTGTGCTGTATGACGACCTGCAACCGCTGACGCCGTTGGTGGCCAAGTACCGTCGCCTGCACCAGGATCTGGCCGCAGCCCGCAAGGCGCTGGCGAAGAAAGCGCGTGGCACTCGCTACAACCTCGCCGACTTTGTGGGGGCCAGTCCCGCAGCGCTGGAGGTGAAGCGCCGGGCCCGATTGGCGGCCGGTCGTGACATGCCGGTGTTGTTGTTGGGAGAAACCGGCACAGGCAAGGAGGTGCTGGCGCAGGCCATTCATTCCGTTTCAACCCGTGCCGAAAAACCTTTCGTGGGCGTGAACGTTGCGGCTATTCCAGACAACCTGCTGGAAGCTGAATTTTTCGGCGTGGCACCCGGAGCCTACACCGGGGCGGATCGCCGCACCCGGGAAGGCAAGTTCCAGCTCGCCAACGGCGGCACCCTGTTTCTGGATGAAGTCGGGGATATGCCACTGCCGTTGCAGGCAAAACTGCTGCGGGCGTTGCAGGAAGGTGAGATTGAGCCTCTGGGCTCCAACAAGGTGGCCTCGGTGGATGTGCGGGTCATTGCCGCGACCAGTCGCAACCTGGAGGCGATGATTGCCGAAGGTGAGTTCCGGTCGGACCTGTATTACCGGCTGAACGTGCTGGAAATCCCTATTCCTCCGTTGCGGGACCGCCTGGCCGATCTGGGCGTGCTGTGTGAGGCCCTGCTGGGTGAAATCTGCGACGGTCTGGAGATGCGGGGTGAAATCACCGACGCTGGTGTGGCAGCTTTGGGCGGTTACGACTGGCCCGGTAATATCCGTGAGCTGCGCAATGTGCTGGAGCGGGCCCTGACCATGGGTGAAGACGGTGGTCTGCTGGACGCCGATGCCATTTTCAAGGTGTTGCCCCGCAATGGCAACCGGCCAGCCTCATCGCTGGTGCCACAGCCAGTGCGTCCACTGGCTAAAACCCTGGCCGATGCCGAAGCCCAGGCAATTGAAGAAGCGTTGGTCGCCAGTCGTGGTAATCGTACCCGGGCAGCCAAACTGCTGGGTATTTCGCGTTCGGTGCTTTACGAAAAACTCGCCAAGATGTCCTGAAATCAGGACACCTGTCCTGTTATCCGTACAAACCCCTACGACGGATGTCTATATGCGTCCGGTTTTCCGGACTGTCTGTCATGTGCGATGTCTTTCCTCGTTTTTATCTGTTTGATAAATAACAAAATATTGTGATTGGCACAGTGCCTGCTATATCCCGGATGCAGGACGTCAGAACAACGCAGAAAACAAGACTGGCGCTATCGTTGGACCCAAAACACATCTTGTCTGTCTCGTTTCCTGCGATGTCTGACTACACTCAGATAAGGCCCGTCGGGAACGTTCCTGTTTGGCCGAATACAACAACAATGCTAGGAGACTTGCCAATGAAACTCTTCAAGGCACTTACCGGTATCGCCGGTGCGATCGCCCTGACTACCGGATCGGCGTTCGCAGATGACCTGCGCTGGAAAATGCCGGTCGCCTTCGCCACTAACCTGCCCGGCCTGGGGTCACCTGCTGCCTGGGTCGCCGACAACCTCAATACCGCTTCCGATGGCAGCATCCAGGTTCGGGTCTACGAGCCCGGCAAGCTGGTACCTGCGTTCGATATTCTGCAGTCGGTTTCCGATGGCAAGGTATCCGCCGGCTACACCTGGATTGGTTACGACCAGGGCAAGGTGCCAGCGATTCCCTTGTTTGCCGCTGTTCCGTTCGGCATGAAGCCACCCGCCTATATCGGCTGGTATTACTTCGGCGGTGGGCATGAAATGCTGCAGGAAACCTATGCCAATAAAGGCTTCGATGTACACGCACAACTGTGCGGCATCATTGGGCCTGAAACAGCGGGTTGGTACTCCAAGCCCATCGAAACACTGGAAGACTACAAAGGCCTGAAGATCCGCTTCGCCGGCCTGGGTGGCAAGGTTCTGGAGAAGCTTGGCGCGTCCGTCACCATGATGCCCGGCGGCGAGCTTTACCAGGCACTGGAGAAAGGCACCATTGATGCCACCGAATTCTCCATGCCCGCCATCGACCAGATTCTCGGCTTCAATCAGGTGGTCAAGTACAACCTGTTCCCGGGCTGGCACCAGCAGTTCACGGCTCAGTATATGCTGATCAACAAGGATGAGTGGGCTCGTGCGACTGACGCCCAGAAGGCGCTGGTTGAGGCTTCTTGCACCGCAGCGACCACGCGTGGTCTCGCAGAAGGCGAGTACAAGAACGGCAAGGTTCTGGCCGAGTTCCAGGACAAGGGCGTTCAGGCCGATCAGATCCCCCGCGACGTTCTGCTCAAGCTGAAGGAAGTAACTCAGGAAGTGCTCGAAGAAGAAGCCTCCAAGGATGCTGACTTCAAGCGCGTCTATGAAAGCCAGCAGGAGTTCATGGAATCCTACAAGGTGTGGGACACCCGCGCCTATGTTCCGGCGGACCTGTAAGGTTCGGGGCTGACCCCGAGATGCCGACCAGAGTGTCGGTATTCTCTGATTAAGTCTGGATGGCCCTTCGGGGCCATCCTTGTTTCACGGCAGGCTTTCTGAACGAGGAACTGTTGTATGACAGTGTCTGATAAAGGCTCACCGCCCGATGTGCATGCATCGGCGTCGGACGCCGGTCAATTTATTCATCATCACACGGAATTCCCGACGACCTGGCTCAGCCAGTTTATGGACGGTGTAATTTCCGCAATAGGCAAGAGTGCTTCCTGGCTCTGGATCGTGGTCACCGGCGTGATCATCTATGCAGTGGTAGGTCGCTATGCCTTTGGCATGGGTTCGGTCACTCTGGAAGAAGTCCAATGGCATCTGGCCGGTGCAGGCTGGTTATTGGGGTTGGGCTATACCCTGGTGACGGATGACCATGTCAGAGTCGATGTGATCCATGAGCGCCTGTCTCTCAGGGGCCAGGCCTGGATCGAACTGCTCGGACTTGTATTCCTGCTGTTACCGTTTCTCGGGCTGGCAGTTTACGAAATGATCCCCTATGCCTTCAGTTCCTGGGCCCAGGGCGAGACCAGCCAAGCGCCTGCCGGGCTTCCTTATCGCTGGATTCTCAAGAGTATCCTGGCACTGTCTTTTGTTCTTCTGATTCTGGCAGCGCTATCCCGTCTGCTGAAAGTCACTGCTCTGCTTTTCGGTTTTCCGAAGCCAATTCGGATCGAGTCCGGGGATAACAATAAAGAGGATGCGTCCTGATGGAGCTTGAAACCCTTTTCGTAATCGGCATGTTCCTGACATTTGGAGCATTGTTGATGACCGGTTTTCCGGTTGCATGGGTGTTGGGTGGCACCGCAGTTATCTGGACCGTTGTCGGTGTAATCGCCGTCGAGAATTTTGGAGCAAATCTGTGGTTTGACTATTCCTCCTCCATGGGGCTCGTGCCCGAGCGGATATGGAAGGTTGTAAACAGCGAGACTCTTGTTGCTCTGCCCATGTTTATTTTCATGGGCATCATGCTTGACCAGTCCGGGGTGGCTGAGCGTTTGATGAACAGTATGGTCAAACTGTTTGGCGCTGTTCGCGGCGGCTATGCGGTAACCGTGATTGTTATCGGCGTACTGCTGGCCGCGACCACGGGTATCATCGGTGCGTCCGTTGTGCTGCTGGGCATGCTATCCCTGCCCGTGATGATGGAGAACAAGTACGACAAGGGATTTGCTGTGGGGACGGCCTGTGCGACTGGAACCCTGGGCATCCTGATTCCTCCGTCCATCATGCTGGTATTGATGGCGGATCGGCTGGCGGTTCCTGACGCGTCAGTTGGCGATCTGTTTATGGGTGCGTTCTTTCCTGGCCTTATGCTGGGGGCCATGTACGTGGCCTACGCCATTATCCGCCCAATGCTGCAACCGCACATTGCGCCGGTGCCCGAGGGTACTGAGAAAGTGACCTGGGGCATCGTCTGGGAAGTGGCAAAGGCCGTTGTGCCGACAGCCGCGTTAATTCTGGGCGTGCTGGGTTCTATCTTTGCCGGAATCGCAACACCAACGGAAGCCTCCGGTGTTGGCGCATTGGGCGCTTTGCTGTTGGCGCTGATGTCGGGTCGCCTGAGCATGAAAGTGCTCAACTCTTCCATGCAGCAGACAACCCGCACGGCGGCGTTCATTTTTGCCATTTTCCTGGGTGCCACGGCGTTCTCTGTCGTCCTCCGGGGGCTGGGTGGTGACCAGGTTATCGAGGACGCTCTGCTGGGACTGCCTTTCGGCCCCTATGGCGTGATTCTTACCATCCTGTTTGGTGTCTTTCTGCTCGGCTTCTTCCTGGATTGGGTCGAGATCACCCTGATCATCCTGCCGTTGGTGGCACCGGTGGTTCAGCAACTGGGCTTTGATCTGGTGTGGTTCACCATCCTCTTCGCCATGTGCCTGCAGACGTCGTTCCTGACGCCACCTGTCGGCTTTGCACTGTTCTACATCAAGGGTGTGGCACCGCCGGAAATCAAGGTGACCGACATCTACAAGGGCGTCATACCCTTCATCATTATTCAGCTGGTGGCTCTGGCGATTGTCTTCCTGGTGCCCGAAATCGCGACCTGGCTGCCTAGCGTGGCTTACGACTAAGGAGAGAGAAACATGCGTCTAGAAAACCGGATAGCCCTGATCACCGGGGCGGGGCGCGGAATTGGCCGGGCCATAGCCGAACATTATGGCCGTGAGGGCGCCCGGGTGGCCGTGGCCGACCTCACCCTGGAAAGCGCCCAGGACGCCGTTGATTCCATTGAAAAGGCAGGGGGCACCGCCATGGCCCTGGCCATGGACGTTACGGATGAGAAGGCGGTTGACCAAGGCGTGGCCGCCATCGTGGAAAAATGGGGTGGCCTCGACGTGGCCCTGGCCAACGCCGGTATCCAGCATATCGACCCATTGCATAAACTGGCCTTTGCCGACTGGCGTAAAGTGATGAATGTTCATCTGGACGGGGCGTTTCTGGTAACGCGAGCAGCCCTCAAACAGATGTACGCCAGTGGGGGCGGGACCATGTTGTATATGGGGTCTGTCCACTCCCTGGAAGCGTCTCCCCTCAAGGCGCCCTACGTGGCGGCGAAGCACGGCATGCTGGGCCTGTGCCGGGCGGTGGCGAAAGAGGGTGCCGAGCATGGTGTGAGTAGTAACATCATCTGCCCCGGTTTTGTCAGAACGCCCTTGGTGGACAAGCAGATCCCGGAGCAGGCCAAGGAGCTGGGCATTTCCGAAGAAGAGGTCATCAGTAAGGTTATGCTGAAGAATACCGTCGATGGCAAATTCACCACCCTGGAAGACGTCGCCGAGCTGGCAGTGCACCTGGCGGCCTTCCCCTCGGCGGCACTGACTGGCCAATCCATTGTGGTCAGTCACGGCTGGCATATGCAGTAAGCAACAGGAGAGACGGATGAGCAACACAGAACAATCACCAGTGGTCTGGTCTCCTTCGCAGGACACACTGAAACACTGCCAGATGGGCCAGTTCCAGGGTTGGCTGGAGCAACAGGGTTTCGGCCCGTTTGCCGATTACCACGCCCTCCACCGGTGGTCCATTGAGAACCTAGAGACCTTCTGGCAAAAGGTATGGGACTACTGTGGCCTGGTATGCGACACGCCAGCCGATGCGGTTCTGGGCAAACGTGATATGCCCGGCGCGGAGTGGTTCCCAGGTATGAAACTCAACTTTGCGGCCAACCTGCTGCGGTTGGCGGAAGGCGACCACGCCGAGCGCGAAGCGGTTGTGGCCTACTGCGAAACCCGCCCGGTACTGCGCCGCACCTACGCTGAATTGAAAGCGGACACCGGTGCCCTGGAAGCCTTCCTGCGCAACAAAGGGATTCGACAGGGTGACCGCGTGGCCGGTGTGGTCACCAATGGTTATGAGGCCCTTGTGGGTATGTTGGCGGCCACCAGCCTGGGCGCCGTCTGGAGTTCCGCGTCACCGGATTTCGGCGTGGGCGCCATCCTTGATCGCTTCGGCCAGATTGAGCCGGCAGCGCTGATCGTGGTCAACGGCTACGGCTATGGCGGCAAGGTCTTCAACCGCCAGGATGACTTCGCCGGCCTGATTGACGGCCTGCCCAGCCTGCGCTGCGTTGTCAGCATCGAACAGCTGCCAGGCGAACCCGCCGTCGCTGGCGACAAGGTTACCCACTGGGACGAGGCCCTTGCCGAGGGACAGGGCCAGGCGCCCTCCTTCACACCGTTGCCACCGGAGCACCCGGTGTACATCCTCTATTCCTCCGGCACCACCGGCAAACCCAAGTGCATCGTGCATGGCAACGCTGGCCTGCTGGTCAACCACGCCAAAGAACTGATGCTCCATGGCGATGTCGGCCCCGACGACCGCTTCCTGTACTTCACCACCTGCGGCTGGATGATGTGGAACTGGCAGGCGTCTGCCCTGCTGACTGGCGCGGCCGTCATCACGGTCGACGGCTCACCTGGCTACCCGGACCTGAACTATCTATGGCAGGTGGTGGCCGACGAGAAAGTCACCCATTACGGCACCAGCGCACGGTTCATCGCCGGCTGTCGTAAGGCTGAACTGGCCCCGGCGAAAAACCTGGACCTGACGGCCTTGAGAGTCGTCTTCTCCACTGGCTCACCCCTGTTGCCGGAAGACTATGACTGGATCTACAGCGACGGCGCCCCCAACGTATTGCTGGGCTCCATCGCCGGCGGCACCGACATCTGCGGCTGCTTCGTGGGCTCCACACCGCTGTTGCCGGTGCGCCGTGGCGAAATCCAGTGCCGCTTCCTGGGCGTTGACGCCGTGGCCTACGGCGACGACGGCCAGCCCGTCAGTGGCGGTCGAGGCGAACTCGTCTGCCGGCAGCCGCTGCCTTCCATGCCCGTCGCCTTCTGGGACGACCCCGGCAACGAGCGCTATAAAGACGCCTACTTCAACACCTTCCCGGATGTCTGGGCCCACGGCGACTTCATCGAATTCACCGAACACGGCGGCGCCGTCATCTACGGCCGTTCAGATGCCACCCTTAACCCGGGCGGTGTGAGAATCGGTACCGCTGAGATCTACCGCCAGGTGGAAACCGTGGCGGAAGTCAAAGACAGCCTGGTTGTTGGTCGTCAGATCGAAGGTGACGTGGAAGTGGTCTTGCTGGTGGTCCCGGCAGAGGGCCAGGCCCTCACCGACGACCTTCAGAAAAACCTCAAAACCCGCATCCGCCAGGGCGCAAGCCCGCGCCACGTACCGAAACACATCATCCAGGTGCCGGATATTCCCTACACGCGCAGCGGCAAGAAAGTAGAGCTGGCGGTGGCGCGCCTGATCAACGGTTCCAACAAAGCCGACAACCGGGATGCTCTTGGCAATCCGGAGGCGTTGGACCGGATTCGGGAATGCCTAGACGAGGCGGGGTTGTTGCCGAAGGGGTGAGTTAGCTCGTAGGTCGTATAGAGCGTAGCGAAATGCGACGGGGGCTGATGTTTGAGCCTTGTTGTTGGATTACGGCTTCGCCTAATCCGACCTACGGTGGCTGCTGTAACCGGCGGGCATGCATGAAATTTGCCGAGCGCTGGGGGTAGGGGCAACCAAAACTGTGCGGAGCCATGGATGGCGGAGCCCAAGCGCCACAGGGATGTGCTTGAGCGTGTTTTGGTTGCCCCTACCCCCAGCGCGATACTCCCAAACCTAAATGTCCGAAAGTTTCGTAAATTCCTGCCTTTTCATCACCCTGTAACGGCTTTTAGCGAACTTTTAGTCGGTTCTTATACTAAGATCGTAACCAGAATTGGCAAAAAAATGCTATCTTAGTAGGTCTATCAAAAGTTCCCGAATCAGTCATCGCTCAAGCCAGACGTTCACAAGACGGCTGACCCTGCGGTGACCGTCCTGAACTCACCCATCAGCCTGAGGACGAAAATGACATCATCCAAAGCCAAGATCATTTACACACTGACCGATGAGGCCCCCGCCCTCGCGACACGGTCACTTCTTCCCATCCTCGAAACTTACGCCAAGCCCGCAGGCATCGAGTTCGGCACCAGCGACATCTCGCTTGCTGCCCGTATTCTCGCGCTCTTCCCTGATTACCTGGAAGAGAAGCAACAAGTCCCGGATGACCTCAAAGAGCTGGGTGACTACACCAAGGACCCGGAAGCCAACATCATCAAGCTTCCCAACATCAGTGCCTCAATTCCCCAGCTGCGGGCTGCCATCAAGGAGCTTAACGACCAGGGTTACAAGGTTCCCGAGTACAAGGAACACCCTGAGTCAGACGAAGAGAAAGAAATCCACGCCCGCTACTCCAAAGTCCTGGGCAGCGCGGTAAACCCGGTCCTGCGTGAAGGCAACTCCGACCGTCGTGCTCCGACCGCCGTCAAGGCCTTTGCCCGTAAACATCCCCACACCATGGGCGAGTGGAGCCCGGCGTCACGCACTCACGTGGCCCACATGCGCGGTGGTGATTTCTACTCCAACGAACAGTCACTGACACTGGACAAGGCCACCAACGCCCGCATCGTCTTCGAGAACGCCAAAGGTAAGCAGACCGTTCTCAAGAGTGAGCTGGCACTGCAGGAAGGCGAAGTGCTGGACGGCATGTTCATGAGCTGCAAGGCGCTGCGCAAGTTCTTTGATGATTGCATTGAAGACTGCGAAAAAACCGGTGTGATGTTCTCCCTGCACGTCAAAGCCACGATGATGAAGATCTCCCACCCGATCGTCTTCGGTCACGCGGTAAAGATCTTCTACAAGGAGCTGTTCGACAAGTATGGCGAACTGTTTGACGAACTGGGCGTGAACCCCAACAACGGTCTTTCCAGTGTGACGGACAAGATCAAGCAACTGCCGGAGTCCAAGCAGGAGCAGATCCTTGAAGACCTGCACGCCTGCTATGAGCATCGTCCGGAAATTGCCATGGTAGATTCCGTCAAGGGCATCACCAACCTGCACGTACCCAGCGACGTCATCGTTGATGCCTCCATGCCGGCAATGATCCGTAACTCCGGCAAGATGTGGGCCCGGGACAACAAGCTCAAGGACACCAAAGCGGTGATGCCTGAAAGCACCTACGCCACCATCTATCAGGAAGTGATCAACTTCTGCAAGACCCATGGCGCGTTTGATCCCACCACCATGGGCACGGTGCCGAACGTTGGTCTGATGGCGCAGAAGGCCGAGGAATACGGTTCCCACGACAAGACCTTTGAAATCAAGGAAGACGGGGTTGTTCGCGTTATTGCTGAAGACGGCGCCGTACTGACTGAGCACAAAGTCGAGAAGGGCGACATCTGGCGTGCCTGCCAGACCAAGGACCTGCCGATCCGTGATTGGGTCAAGCTGGCCGTTAACCGTGCCCGTGCCACCGGCATGCCCGCCCTGTTCTGGCTCGACGATGAGCGCCCGCACGACGCTGAGCTGATCAAGAAAGTCGAAATGTACCTCAAGGAGCACGATACCGACGGCCTGGATATCCTCATCAAGTCGCCAGTACGTGCCATTCGCTGGACCATGGAGCGACTGATTCGTGGTCTGGATACCATCTCGGTCACCGGTAACGTCCTGCGCGACTACCTCACCGACCTGTTCCCGATCCTGGAGCTGGGCACCAGTGCCAAGATGCTGTCCATCGTGCCCCTGCTCAACGGCGGCGGCCTTTACGAGACCGGTGCTGGCGGTTCCGCGCCGAAGCACGTTCAGCAACTGCTGCAGGAAAATCACCTACGCTGGGACTCGCTGGGTGAGTTCCTGGCGACGGCTGTTTCCCTGGAAGAACTGGGTGAGAAGCAGAACAACGAACGTGCGCGCCTGCTGGGCCTGACCCTGGACAAGGCCACCGAGCGCCTGCTGGAGAACAACCAGTCACCGTCGCGCAACACCGGTGAACTGGACAACCGTGGCAGCCACTTCCATCTTGCCCGTTACTGGGCAGAGGAACTGGCCAACCAGGATGACGACAAGGATCTGAAGGACTTCTTCGCGAAGCTGTCGAAGCAATTGGAAGACAGCAAGGACAAAATCCTGGAAGAAATGAGTGTGATCCAGGGCCATCCGGCCGATATCGGTGGTTACTATCACCCACCGGCCGAGAACGTCTGCAAGATCATGCAGCCCAGTGAGACCTTCAATCGCATTCTCGAAGAGGCTCGCGCTCAGGTAAAGTAAGTCTATAAAGCCTGGCAAAACCCGGACGGTGGAAGCACCCTCCGGGTTTTTTTATGCCTCATCAATTGCAATATTCGCTCGACGGCGGCGCCGTCTGTGTCTATTTTCAGGGTGTCATGCCTTCGATTTGGGCCCGAGGTGTTCACACCAACAGGGAAGCAGCCGGAACCCGGGGAAACTGTTTAGATGGAGAAACTTCAAGGCCGTCCTACGCCGCTGCGACGTTCGTTGTGGGTTGTTGGAACCTACTTGCTGGTGGGATGGTTGTGGATTACGTTTTCCGACTATCTGGTGCAGCAATGGTTTCCCGATCCGGACGTAGTTAGCAGGATACAAACCTACAAGGGCGCGCTTTTCGTCCTGGTGACCGGGCTCGCACTTTTCCTGTTGTTGATTCGACAGTTCACCAATGACCGGAAGTTGTTGTCGCTCTACCGCCATCAGCGCAAGGAAAATCGGGAACTGAGCCAGTTCCGTGAAAGCGTGATTGAGCGCGCCAATGTCTGGATCAACGTGTTGGATCCGGAGGGCCGGGTGGTACTCTGGAACAAGGCCGCGGAAGACATCAGCGGCTATCCCAGGGAGGCAGTGATCGGGTCCGATGAGATCTGGCAGCTGCTGTATCCCGATGAGGAAAACAGGGCCAGAATCCGTGAGAGGGCGAACGAAATTCTCCGCGATGAGGGCGAGGTTGTCGGTTACGAAACCTGGATAACCACCCGCGATGGACGTGAGAGACAGCTGTCCTGGAACTCGCGCAGCCTGCGGAATGAAACGGGTGAACTCGCAGGGTCAATCGCTATCGGACAGGATATTACCGATATTCGCCAGGCGGAGACTATGGCCCGTCAGCGTGAGCGCCAGTTAGCCACCATACTGGATAGCCTGCCCGGCATGGCCTACCGCTGCCTATACGATGAGCACTGGACCTTGATATCCGCCTCCAAAGGCTGTCGTCAGCTGACCGGCTACGAGCCGGATGAACTGATCAACAACAAAGTGATCAGTTTTGCCGAGCTGATCGCAGAAGGCATCGATGAGGCGACGCTGCAAGCAGTGGACCTGGCCGTCGGCAATGCGGAGCTGTTTTCCATCGAGTATTCCCTTGTTCGCAAGGATGGAACTCGGATCTGGGTCTGGGAATGCGGCCGCAGTGTCGAAGGTGAGGGTGAGCTGGTGCTTGAGGGGATTGTGCTGGATATCTCTGACCGTAAAGCACTTGAAAACGAGTTGTCCGAGATGGCGGCCCGGGACCCGCTGACAGGGTTGCTGAATCGTCGGGAGATGGCCCGGTTGCTGGATGAGGAAATTGTCCGTGCCACGCGCTATGGTCGAAACCTGGCGTTGCTCTGGGTCGACTTTGACCATTTCAAGCACATCAATGACTTGTACGGGCACGCCGCTGGCGATTCCGTGCTGAAGGCGGTTAGCGCATTGCTGGCAGAGAGCGTGCGGAGTGTGGATAGTGTCGGTCGGTTTGGCGGCGAAGAGTTTGTTATCCTGTTGCCGGAAATGGACTATCGCGAGGCTCTGGATACCGCAGAGCGACTGCGCCGACTGGTGAGTGATGCCCCACAGTCTCTGGGGAGTGGCAACACGGTCGCACTGACCGTCAGTATCGGCGTTTCCGTATTTCCCGACCATGGTGAAAGCGCCGATACCCTGTGCGCGGCAGCCGACAGGGCCATGTATCAGGCCAAGGCCGATGGCCGCAATCAGGTGGTACTGGCACCCTTGACCGAGGAAGCCCATAATCCCTGAAGACGATGTGCTGGATGAGTTGACGCAGCCAGGCCCGCTATCCGGCCAATGTGCCGGGTGATATCCAGCGTCAGGATGTGCGAAAAGACAGTCTCCGGAATCAAAGGTCAAGCGATGAACCGAATTGCCCGCCGTGCGCTCCACACCTCCGCCGTTCCCACTGACCTGGCGTCAGTAACCCACCGCGATGAGGCTGGCGAGAAACCGGAGCTGGCCGGAGTGAGCCCCGAGGTTGTCGAGGCCATCTGGCACAGCGTTGAGCGGTTGTACCGAACCGGAGTGCATCCGGGCATACAGCTGTCGGTCAGGCACCGGGGCGAACAGATCCTGCATCGAGCCATCGGCCATGCCAGTGGCAACGGGCCCCATGACGCCGTGGACGCGCTGAAGGTGCCGATGACCACCGAGACACCCATTTGCTATTTCTCCGCCTCCAAGGCAGTCACGGCCCTGCTAATCCACATCCTGGCGGAACAGGGACTGGTCAATCTGATGGACCCGGTGTCGTATTACTGCCCGGAGTTTGCGGGGGGTGGTAAGCGCACCATTACCATTCACCAGGTGTTGTCCCACCGTGGCGGCATTCCGGCGATTCCCCGGGAAACCCCCATTGATGTGCTCTGGGACAGGGACGAAATCTGGCGCCTGCTGTGTGAAGCGAAGCCGGTGGAGGTGGATGGTGCCAAAGTGGCGTACCACGCCATCACCGGGGGCTTTGTGTTGCAGCGGGTACTGGAGAAAGTGACCGGCGATACCATTGAGGCGTATATCGACCGACACCTCCGCAAGCCCATGGGTATGAAGTGGTTTACCTATGGGATTGCACCCGCAGACGTGGATAAGCTGGCCGGCAACTATGCCACCGGCCCAACGCCGCGCTTTCCGGTATCCTGGATTGTGAACCGGGCGCTGGGAGGCGATATACGCACCGTGGAACGAGTCTCCAATGATCCCCGCTTCCAGGAGGCGGTTATCCCTGCAGGCAACCTGTGTGGCACCGCCGAGGAAATGGGGCGTTTCTTTCAGATGATGCTCAATGGCGGGGTCTGGAATGGCAAACGTATTTGCGGCGAGATGACCGTGAGGCGCTCCATCCAACAGTTTGGCTCGCTACAGATTGACCGCACGATGATGATCCCCATGCGCTTCAGTGCGGGCATGATGCTTGGAGGCAACCCCGTGGGGCTTTGGGGCCAGCAAAGCAGGCATGCCTTTGGTCACATTGGTCTGATCAACAAGCTGTGCTGGGCCGATGCAGCCCGGGACATTTCCGTCAGCCTGCTCAACACCGGCATCCCCATTGTTGGCCACCATCTGCCGGCGCTGGCGCGGTTTGTCTACACAGTGTGCGACCGTTTTCCGTTGATACCGGAAAACCGCAGGCCCCTGGTGGCGGCCTGACCCCTTAAAGGGTCGCCAGCTGTTCCTCCAGTATCCCCAGCACTGACGACAGGATATCCCGGAAGTCGGTGAGTGTCTGGGTTCGCTGGATCACATCCTCCCGACTTTCATCCAGCCGCTCCAGCTTGGGGACCACCCGCCGGATTCCCTCAGTGATAACTTCGTAGGGGTAATGGTGGTCCATGATGCTGAGTTTGTTGATCTCAGCCACTTCCTGACTGAAGATGCTGATGATGTCGTAAAGCATGTCCTTGTGCTGAATGGAGCTCGCCTCCCAGTACGCATCGTCAAGCAGCTCCAGCAGGGAAAGGTATTCCCTTAGTGTGTCGGCAACGGATGTCTGGTTCATAAGCGGTCTTCCTGGCCGGGATGGAATGGGGCTGTTACGGCAAATGGCTGCGCATATATGGTGATCTGAAGGGAACTATAGCAGGGGTTTGTTCGTGTAGTTTGGGTAGCAGCGTCGTATTCGCTGCAAAAAATATGAAACTCTATTCATTTTTATTGAGTTTTGTCCGACAGTTGTGCAGAATTACGCCAAATCATACAACGTGGACAAAGCCTGCTACAGTATGTACTGAGGCTTTGGAAAAGCCCGACGAAACAGAAGGATAAAAGGACTTCCAGCCCGGCCAAAAAGAGCCACTAAAACATGGGCGGAATCATCGGTTTCGGCGTATTGATCATTGGATACTCAGTGGAAGAGGACGATCATGGATAAACACACGCAGCCACAGCCTGGGCCGGAACAGCCGCGCCCGGTCAAGCTTGACCATCACGACAGTGTTCGGTCCCACGTCTGCCAGCAGGTCAGTACCGAAGTGGCACGCCTTGAGCGCCGTATTGAAACCCTCCGACTGACCAAAGCCCCTCATGCCGCCATCATGATCTCGACCTACGAGCGCATGATCGACCGCAAGAAGGGGTTCCTCAAGAACTGGGATATGCAGGGCAATACCGGTTACTGACGCTCATCGATAGTCACGGACTGGTAGAAAATGGCCTCGCTGCCGTTCTGCTGGTTTCCGCAATGTGCCGGATTGGGAGAGGTTTCCCCGGTTTCGTCATCCTCGATGGTAGGGTCTTCGCCACTGGATGTAAAAACGCGCACTTCTGCAGCCTCATAGTCCACTCTGACCCGAATGCAGTCCGGTTCCTGGCCGTCAACGGTAATGCCGGATGTGTCCAGGAATGTCAGCATGTCTGATTTGTTTCTGATGAACTCCTGAAACAGTTCCCCGTGGCCCAGTGAGCGACCGGTAAAACTCAGCGACGCAAACTCTGGCCGGTTGTAACCGCTCACCGAGAAGCTTTCATTTGCAAAGCGGCCACTCCAGAACGCACTGGCAATCTCTGACGGTGAACTGTCATTCTGATCGGGCGCCCTGGCGATAAACTGAAAGGACCGGAAAATCTTGTTCAGTTGCGGGTTGCTGGTCCAGTCCAGTAGCGGATAGACCCAGATCTGGTCAGGTTCAGGCTCGGTTCCATTGTTGCCACCGGTTTCGGTAAAGTGGATCTGCGCGTTCTTGTCCGGTGTGTTGTAAGTAGCGGGGTCACCGCTGTTCATGCTGTCCCGCATCAGTCGGCGGCCCCGGTTGAATGAGTCCACCTGGTTCGATGAAATGACATGTTGCAGGAAGTCCATCGGATTGCGGGCACTGGTGTAGCGGGTACCATCGTTGCTTGGCGTCAGGCCCATCAGCGTATTAAGACGCTCACGCAGCTGCGTTGCTATTCCCTCGTCGTCCTCCCCGTCAGCGGGCTCAACGCCCCGGTAAAAATCGTAGAATATGGTTTGGGGCAGTACGGGGGGCAGCCCATCTTCGTTCTGGATATCAAAGCTTTCGAACGTCAACGCCACGCTGGTTGCCGGGTTGATGAAATTACTGTCTGAAGAGTCATCTGGCCCACAGCCGGCCAATGTCAGGGCAAACAGGGGAACGGTGGCGAAAATGCAGGAATGTCTCATTTCAAGTGACCCTGAGATGCGTCGTTGTCGGTAAAACGCTAAAGTGTTTAGCCAGGGTGCCGCTGAATTCATTCGGCACCTGCGTGACTGCTGACAATAAACCATAAAAAAGGCATCTGCCCTCGCGGAGATCACATTTTGCAGCAATGGGAATGCCACGCCCGATGGTTCCGTTTCATCGCGCTTGCGGTTCTGGCTATTATTATTCCGGCCTCCGCCGCAGCGCAGGAGCGATGCCAGGACGGCGAGATTGTTCTGAACAGCGCCACCAGCAGTGTGCGTGATCTGGGTAGTTGTATCTGGTACCTGGAGGACCCGGAACACGCCGTCGATTTCAACGATATACTGAGTGGCGATACCGCGCCTTTCACCCGTCACGAAGGCGGTGTGCTGAACTTTGGCTACACGGAATCGGCATACTGGGCCAGATTTGATGTCGAGGTAGGAGCTGGCGCAGCACTGACAGACTGGATACTGGAGCTCGCCCTGCCATTGGTGGATGAGGTGGTGCTCTATCTGGTCCAGGATGGTGAGCTGATAGAGCAGCGCCGTGCTGGCTACGAGGGTGACTGGTCCGGGCGTGACCTGGCCGTACCCAACCCCACGTTCCGTTTGTCACTGGAACCGGGAAGCTCAACCCGCATTTATTTGCGCATCACCAATACCAACACTTTCCGCCTGCCGATCACCCTGTGGCACCCCGATGCTTATATTGAGAAGGTGTCGGTCGATGAAGCCGTGCGGGGCATTCTGCTAGGCAGCATCCTGGCCATTCTCGCCTACAACCTGTTTGTTGCCGTGTCGGTTCGCGAGCGCAGCAATATCTACTACGTGATGTATCTGGTATCAGCCACGGTATTCATCGCCACCGAGCAGGTGCACGGTATCCAGCTACTGGAGAATCGTCCTGCGCTGTTGCACAAGGAATACCTCCATTACCAGATCATCAATACCTGGTTCTGGGGCCTGTTGATGGCCCGGTCCCTGTTGGAAACCCGGGAGCGGTCGGCGGACCTGGACAAGGTGATCCAGCTTTGCCTGTACGCCATTGTGGCGACCTTTGTGCTATCCCTGTTCCTGCCCTATCACACGGCGATGGAATGGATCGTGTTGGCGTCGATCCTGCTCAGCATCATCCTGATTGTGGTCAGTTACCTGTCCTGGCGCTATTACAACCCGGCTGCGCGCTCCTACTTTTTTGCCTGGACCCTGGCGCTGGTGGGTTTCGGTATCTATGGTCTGACCGTGATGGGCTACCTGCCGTTGAACATGTTCACTTCCTACGCCCCGCAGTTCGGCCTGACGGCCCAGATTATCCTGTTTTCCTTTGCCCTGGCTGACCGGATCAAACAGGTGCAGGGCGAAGCCCTGGGTTGGAGCCAGCGGGCTCTGGCCAACCTGCGTCGATACCAGTCGCTGTTCGACAACGCCATAGAGGGCGTGTTCCAGATGTCGCTGGGCCGACGTTTCGTCACCGCCAACCCCGCCATGGCAAGGTTGATGGGCTACACCAGCAGCCGGGAGCTGCTGGATCTTGACCCGGACGTCCTGGAAACCTGTTTTGCGGATGAGAGAGTGCGCCGCTGGGTGATTGGGCAGTTGGAATCCCGGGGCACCGTCAAGGGTATCGAAGCACGCTATTACACCCGTTCCGGTGAAGAGCGCTGGGCCACCATTTCGTTACATACCGTGTATACCCCCGATGGCGATCCCGCCCATCTTGAGGGCACCTGCATTGACGCCACCGAGCGCAATCAGCGCCAGCGTATCGAGCGGGAGAGGGAGCAGGAACGTCTGGAAAAAGAACTGGCCCGCAATTCGGCCGAAGCAAAAAGCCAGTTCCTGGCCAACATGAGCCACGAAATTCGCACACCGTTGGCGGCGATTATCGGTTATGGCGAAACCCTGCTCGATCCCGACCTGACCGAGAGGGAGAAACACACCAGTGCGGAAACGGTGGTGCGCAGTGGCCGTCACTTGCTGGACCTGATTAACGACATCCTGGATCACTCGAAGATCGACGCCAATAAGCTGGATGTGGATATAGTGTCGGTTAATTTGCCGGAACTGCTTGACGAAATCCGCGCTTTCTTCGCACCCAGGGCGCGGGAAAAGGGGCTGGAATTTCATATCATCTGTGAGTATCCCCTGCCCGAAAAGGTTGCCACGGACCCGACCCGCTTTCGCCAAATCATCATAAATCTGTGCGGAAATGCGCTTAAATTCACGGAAAATGGTTCTATTTCTCTGAATGTTCGGTGTGATCGCGAGCGCCAGGCCCTGGTGGCCAGGGTGGTGGACACCGGCATCGGCATGAAACCCGAACAGTTGGGCCGGCTGTTTGACCCGTTCGCCCAGGGTAGCGCCGCGATTGCCCGGCAATATGGAGGAACCGGTCTCGGGTTGAGCATTTCCCGTCGGCTGGCGGAGTTGCTGGGTGGCAACATATCCGTTTCCAGCACGTATGGCGAAGGCAGTGAGTTTGAGCTTTCCATCGCCACCGGCCCATTGGAGGATGTCCACTTTCTGCGCGACGCGTCGGAATTGTCGCAACGTCGGCGGAGCATTCCCATGGTGCTTGCGCCAAGGCTTTCCGGCCGTATCCTGCTGGCGGAGGACAATGACGTGAATCGTCGCCTGGTGTCCCTGCTGGTGGGTCGCACGGGCGCTGAGCTGGTCCATGTCGGCAATGGCGCTGAAGCACTGGATCTGGCGCTGAGGGAGCCCTTTGATCTGATTCTGATGGACATACAGATGCCGGTCATGAACGGTCGGGATGCAACGGCGGCCATTCGTGAAGCTGGCCTGAATATCCCGGTCATTGCATTGACGGCAAACGTGATGGCGGAGGATATTGCAGACTATCGCCTCGCAGGCTGTAATGACCATCTGGCCAAACCCATCGACAAACAGCGTTTCTACGAAGTCATGGCCAGATATCTGGTGGTGCGGACGGAGAGTGAATCCGATGGCCACCGGCGCTATTGCAGCACAATACTGGTCGCGGAGGACAACGAGGACAACCGTCGTCTGGTGGAGCGCATGCTCGGGGCCCAGGGGTTGGATGTCATCACCGTTGCCAGTGGCGATGATGCGGTCCGAACGGCGCTGTCCGAATCGGTGCAGATGGTGCTGATGGACCGCCATATGCCGGGTCTGGACGGAGTGGAGGCTACCCGGTTACTGCGGCAGACGGGCTTCCGCCGGCCAGTTATTGCCTTCACCGCCGGTGACCAGTCGGAAACCGATGCGTTGATGGCGGCCGGGTGCGATGGCGTATTGAACAAACCCATCGACAGTAGGCATTTGCTGAGCACGCTGGACCATTTCCTCCCAGAGTCCAATGGCCCGAGCAGAGACTCGACGGAGGATGAGGACATTGGTCACCTCGTCGAACGCTTCCTCGATGGGTTGGCGTCCCGAAAAGTGGCCATGGAAGCCGCAGCCGCGCGTCGTGATCAGCAGCGATTGGCATCGGAAGCCCATCAGATCAAAGGCACCGCCGGCGCCATGGGCTACCCTGACATGACACGGCAGGCAGGGAAACTGGAGGCTTGCGTGAACGTTGAAGACCGTGACTGGGACCACGTTCACAGCCAGCTGCAAGCCCTGGCTGACATGATCGACAGGGCATTGCAGGGGCGGGAGGCACGTCTATGACAACCGACATTTCGGCTACCGATAAAACAGGAATCGTGATTGATGAGTGAAAACCTCCAGCAAAGCGAACAGCACTCGCTGAGTATGATGTATGGCACCTACGCCGACATTCTGTTTGTCCTCTTTCCGTTCCTGGTCATCAGCATGCAACGGTTATGGGATGGCCAGCTTTATGAGACGCTACTCAGGCCCGATCTGAGCATTGCGGCTGCGATACTGGCCGGGCTGGCCATCGGAAAATTCGTGCTGGGGCTGGTCAGTAACCGCGACTTGGGCCGTTTCAAGGAGCGTATTGTGTTCTTTATCGCATTGACGCTGTTTGTAGTGTTGGGGCCGGCCATCATCCTTATGCTCAGTATCGCTGGTCATCGCGAAGTGCCCGGGTTCGTGGCGTTTGTTCAGCCTATCCTGCTGATCATCGCGATTTCCCTCTACACCACGGCCGTCAGTATCAGTAATATTCTGACCCGGTCCGGCGGGGTAAACGCCAGTTCGTCCCGCACTGCTGGCGCTCGCCTGGACGAGACTGGAGAACCTGCGCCAGCCACTGCCCAGCATGAGCCGCTGGCGATTCCCCGGCGAACCGGCGGTGATTCCCTTTGAAGTGCCTTGTGGGACCGGGTATAAAATAGAATCAGGAGGCGGGGTATGAGTGATATGAGAATATTGGTGGTGGAAGACGAGCCGGTCATGAGGGAGCGGTTGGTAGACATGCTCTACACGGCAGGTGCAAGCAGTGTGGTTGAGTGTCCGGACATTGCGGGTGCCAGGGCTGCCTTTGAGGCTGACGTCTTCCAGATCATCTTGCTGGACCTGGGGCTGCCGGACGGCAACGGTCATCAGTTGATGGAGGAGTTCAAGGCCAAGCGCAAGGATCAGCACATTGTTTTAGTGACAGCGGATGACTCCATCGACAGCATCCAGAAAGCAATCAGTGCCGGGGCCAACGGTTACGTGGTCAAACCCTATTCCCAGGAAAAAATTCACGACGTGGTGAACAACTACGCCATGGTGCACGGCGGCGATGCCGCCATGATACAGGGACTGAACCGCCAGCATTGACGGTTCGGCCCATCGGGTTTCCCATTACGCAACCTGGCGGGCGATCCAGGAACCGTAGCGAGTGGCAAGAGCACGCACGTATCGTGCCTCGCCATCGTTCAGATTGCCCAGAACACCCTTGAATATCCAGCCTCGCTCATACAGCCCCAGCACCCGTTGTTCGTCGTCCAGGTTGACGCGCTGGTTCAGTTTTTTGCAGATGGCATCCAGCAGAGGCAGCTTTTCCGGGCGCCGAATAGGCCCCGTGCGGCTGCTTGCCGGCTGGTTTGCTGCTTTTGTCGGATGTCTCTTCATGATCTTCTCCTTGTCGTTTTGCGGCTGCAAAAACAAAACCCCGGCGCTCTGGGCAACCGGGGTCTCGCGGAGAAGCTTGCCCGGTCGCTCCAAAGGCTCCCGGGACTGACCGAAAGCCGTTAGATGTCGTTCACCATGGAGTGCGCACACGCTTCACCCTTGCGGTGCGCAATCGCGTCAATCATCAGATACTGGTATTTCTGAAGCATTGTCATGGGCCTTTTCCGGCATCGTTTGCCGAGCATATCGGTTTCGGTACTGTCATCAGTGTATCGCGTGCCCATGGCTTTGCAAGGGGCAGAGTGCTTCGGCAAACCCCTACAGACGCGGCTCCTCGAAGCGATCATAATTTGTTCTGTCACGTGTTTTACGTTGTGCAATCCTCCGGTGCCCACCTTTTATCTGTGGCGTACCGCATGGATCTCTCCTTTATACGCAGCCCTCGGGGCTGCGTTTTTTTTGGCCGTCCGAAAAGTGTGTTCCTGACGGCATCGTGGAAACCTCGTAGCCACTAGTTCGTACAGACGCCCGGACCATATTTGGCGATAATTTGCACACTAATCAATGCAATGTATCGTCAGAAATGAGAGGTTGAAACCCAGTAAGATGTCCGAAGAAAACGGATCTGCAAAAAACCGGTTACAGTCACACGCCATAGTCGAAGTGCTGCTTGTCCTCGCGCTCGCCGTATACCTGTTCATCGCCCGCAGCCAGATGGTGGGTGATAATTTTTCCTTTACCGTCATTGGGGCGGCGCTGATGGTGCTGGTAACCTACTGGACACTGAACACCATGCGTGATGGCCTCGAAGTCCTCGCCCTCAAGGTGACTCGAAGTCCTCGTCCCCAAGGTGAATAGTCCCCAGCGCTGAGTTCCATGCCGGCGCGCTGTGCTCCATGATGGAAACCTCAGACCTGCCGGCTGCGTCCGTGAAGCGGTTGGTCGTCCGCAGCGAACAGTTGGATCTCTTCCCAGGTTCTGTGGAGGATAAGCGCGTCGTTTGCCGCCCTGTGCACGGGCAACCCCAGACGCTTGATAACCTGCTGACGCGATGCCGACCAGTGCCTTACCTGATTGGCATCCAGCAACATGGAAATGGATTCCAGTTGAAAGTCGGCGCGGGTGTTGGCGGCTCGAAACAGGCGATGAAGCCAGAAGCTGTCAAACGTCCAGGCATCACAGAATACCTGCCCCGAGAGCAGCTGGTTCAGGTGTGCCGCAACCTCCGACACCGGTGTACCCTCCGTTTCCAGGGTTTCCCGGGTGATTCCGTGAACCTGCTCGGCACTTTCTGACCAGTCCTGCCAAAGTACATGGGGTTGTATCAGCCAGCTGTGCAAGGTGCCGTCGGGCAAGCATATGCCCACCTCGATCGGATAGCTGGCGATCAGATCGAGGCTGGAGGCCTCGAAGTCAATAAAGGCTGGGCTGGTTCTGGTTCTCATTCCGCCTGGTTTTTGTTGATGTGCCGTCATCAGAGTTTACCCGCACGCTACTGCAGACGCGAACCCATCGTCGCATTCCACTGTTACAATGTGTCCACGGATGTTACTCCGACCCTATAACAATCCAGTGACGCCCTGCTGGCTGTCTGAAACCGGGATGACCTGATGACCGAAACCGTCGTTGTAATCTACTCTGGGGGAATGGATTCGTTCACCCTGCTCCACCTTGCCCGTGCCCGAGGGTATAAGGTTCATGCCCTGTCGTTTGACTACGGCCAGCGGCACGTTCGCGAACTGGAATGCGCCCGCCAGGTGTGCGAAGAATTATCGGTGCCGCACAAGGTGATCGATATTCGTGCGCTCAGTGAAGTCATGGCCGGATCGGCCCTGACGGACGCAGTGGACGTGCCCGAGGGGCACTACGAAGAAGACAACATGAAGGCCACCGTGGTGCCCAACCGCAACATGATTCTGTTGTCGCTGGCCACCGGCTATGCGGTTACCGCCGGTGCTGTTGCTGTTTGGTACGGCGCCCATGGCGGCGATCACGCGATCTATCCGGACTGTCGACCGGAGTTCGTGGAGAAAATGGACGCCGTCTGTCAGGTGGCGAACTATGAGCCGGTGAAAATAGAAGCGCCCTTCATGGGCTCGGACAAGGGGGCCATCCTGGCCGAGGGCCTGAAGTTGGGGCTCGATTACGGCAAAACCTGGACCTGCTACAACGGCCGGGACCGAGCCTGTGGCGTTTGTGGCTCCTGCGTGGAGCGCCTGGAGGCGTTTGCCGCCAACGGCGTTTCAGATCCCTTGCGGTATGAGGTGGAAACCTGATGTATCGGGTAAAGGAAGCGTTCTATACATTGCAGGGAGAGGGTGCCCAGGCCGGGCGGGCAGCGGTGTTTTGCCGCTTCAGCAAGTGCAATCTCTGGACTGGCCGTGAAAAGGACCGGGCCAATGCCGTATGCAGCTTCTGCGATACCGACTTCGTAGGTACCGATGGTCAGAACGGCGGCCAGTTTGAAACCGCGGATGCGCTGGCGGCGCATATTCGTCGCCTTTGGCCGGATGCGCCTGGGCAACCCTATGTGGTGTGCACGGGTGGTGAGCCACTACTGCAACTGGATGACAAGCTGGTGGATGCCTTTCACCGGGCCGGCTTTGAAGTGGGCGTGGAAACCAACGGCACACTGCCGGCACCGTCCGGTATTGACTGGTTGTGTGTGAGCCCCAAGGCGGACGCGCCGGTGGTATTGCGCCAGTGTGACGAGCTGAAAGTGGTGTACCCTCAGCCCCTGGCGATGCCGGAGCGTTTCACCGACATTAACGCCAGCCACTATTTCCTTTCGCCAATGGCGTCGCCGACTGTCTCAGAGGGTGAGGCTGACCCCGTCAAGCAAAGTAACACCCGCAAAGCCACGGATTACTGCCTGACCCACCCGCAGTGGCGGTTGACCCTGCAGATGCACAAGATCATAGGCATCGACTGAGTGTTTCAGGCCATCGCACTGGTTGGTGTTCTCTTGATCGACGTTGTTGTTGGCAATGACTCCTGGTTTCGGTACTGGCTGGGGCTCTGTCCGGTCCAGCGCTTGAACGCCCGGGTAAAGTTGGCGGCGTCGGCGTAGCCCAGGGCGTCGGCAATCTGGCTCAGGTTCATGGCAGTTTGCTGCAGCAACTCCCCCGCTCTTTCCAGTCGCACCTGATCCACCAGGTGCTGAAAACTGGCTTCTTCCGCCTGTAAACGCCGTTTCAGGGTGCGCTCCGACACAAACAGCGTTGTGGCTACCCTGGCCAGTTTCGGCGGGAACGGGTGACTGGTTTCAATCACCCGCCTGACCCGACAGGCAAAGCCGGCATCTTCCGTTAGAAGGCGTAAGGCCTCCTCACACTGGGCTTTCGACGAGGCGGCCAACTGATCGTCAGAGAAGCGGATGGGCAATGCCAGCTGCGGATCGGGAATAACAATCGCATCTTCGCCAGCGCCGTACACCACGGGGATGGGAATTTGCTGGCGAAAGCGATGGAAGTAGGCCGGTTCCGGTCCGCGTCGCTGAATCGACGAGCCGGCGACCGGTGAGCCTGTTAGCTGCGCTCCCATGGATGCGCAGCCGAACAGCATGGCGTCCATGATAAAGCCCTGCAATGGGCCCAGATCAATGCCACACGAGATGGCGTAGATAGACTGGCCATCCTGCTGCCGGCGCTTGACGTGCAGGTGCGGGGCGCGCAGGGTCAGGTATCGCGTCATCAGGTCCAGAGCCTCTGCCAGAGTGCGGCTGCTCATGACCGCGGTGCCCAGGGCTCCGTGCAGTGGCAGTCGAAGCTCCCGGGCCAGCATGATGCCGAGCCCGGGCTCGCCGCTTTCGATGATGGCTCGGGTCACGAACTCGCTGGCCTGTGACTGACTGACTCTTAAATCGGTTGACTGCAGGCGCACCGGGTCCAGGCCGACACGCTTGAGCAGCGCTTTTTCATCGACGCCGATGGTACTAAGCAACTCCGCCAGCAAGTGCAGGTAAATGGCCGGCATGCCCAGATCCTGAGTGGTAGATACTGAGGCGCGCATGGGATTTCCTCGTGTTTCCTGTTGTTGTTATGTCAGGGATGAAACTTCTTCCACGATTATGAACGCAATGTTCCTCCCACCCCATGACTTCGCTGACGGGTCAACAGGATATGCAGGCCAATTAACAGAGCTGGCCGCCCGCTGAGTGGCGGTCGATGAAGGCTGCCAGTTTACGGGCTGAGCGACCGGGATTCTCCAGCATGGGAAGATGGCCTACCCGCCGGAACACGTGGATATCGGCCTGGGGCGTCACCTTTCGATACCAGTCCACACAGCGTGTGGGCGTGATCACGTCCCGGTCCCCCCACTGGACCTGAAGGGGAGGTGTGTTGGGGCCAAGGTAGCGTGCTGGTGCCAATGCGTCGGCGAGCATATCGTTGAAAATGTGACGCAAGGACGCGGTTCGTTGCAGCAGGTCCGGCCCCAGGAGCCCCGTCATGGCGACGCCCATAGCCGTTGGCCTGCCAGTGCCGACGCTATTGAACATCCGGTAGACACCGGCCCAGTCCCGGGGAATCAGAATGGCGTCGCGGTCGGACTCGAAGGGGGCATCGAGGTCCACGTTTGTATGTTCGGGTATGCCGGCGCTGTTCAGCACCGTCAGGGAAGCGGGTGCGGGCGTCATTTTGTGAGCGAGGACGGTGGCAATGGCACCCCCCATGGAGCTGCCGACCAGGTGAAGGTTGTTGGTGGCCAGAGTATCGATCCAGGCTTCCAGTCTTGACGCCTGGGCCTCGTAGCCGTAATCGGCGTCCGAACGGTACTCGCTTTCTCCAAGCCCTGGCAGGTCCGGAACCAGAATGTGCCAGTGTTCGGGCAGCCGCTGCAGCCAGAGCGCCCAGTTCTCTTTCATGGCGGCAAAACCGTGCATCAGTATAACGGTGGGTTGGTCCCCGGCAGGGGTCCCTTTTTCCAGATACACCATGCGGTGGCCATCGATCACGGTTTCACGACGTTTTGCCTGTACCAGCCATCGCTGACTGGTGCGGGCGGCAGGCCATAAGTTTGGAGTGGGTATTTTCACGGTCGGTTTCCGTTTCAACTGGATTGGAGCCAGTGTACCGCGTATCCCGCGCCGGGCTTTGGCCTGCCTGCCCTGATGCTGCGGCTCGCGGGCAAGGTGGAATCAGAGTGACAGGTCGGTGATGACCGGGTTGTGGTCCGATGAGCGCCAGGGCTGGCCGGTGGGTACGGTAACCGGCCCCTTGTAGCCCAGCGCCCGGGGTTCATCGGAATTTATCGACCAGGTGCGGGCATCGACGATCCGTGGGAGCAGCCTTTTCGAGACCAGGCTGTAGTCCAGGGTTCCGCTACGGCCGTGATAGCTATAGCTGGTGTGCTTACAGGTGGTGTCGGTGCAGCCGTGGATGTGACGAACGGCGTTGATAAAGCCTGCCGCTTCCAGCAGTTGCAGCGGCGTCTCCCGGGCGTAGGCGTTCATATCCCCGGTGATCAGGGTGCCGGACAGGCCATCCGGGTGCGGCAGGGCATTGGTCCAGCGGATAATGGCCCGGGTCGCTTGTTCGCGGCTGTGATTGTAGCAGCCCTGGCCGTCGTCCTGATCCCGGTTCTGACCACTGGCGTCACGGCAGGCCTTTGATTTCAAGTGAGGAACGACAACCCTCAGGGCTCGATCACTGTGAATGAGGCGGAATACCTGAGTAACTGGTGGCCGGCCACGACGATCAAATGGTGTTGTTGTCAGGCGGCTGGGAGAGCCTTCCGCGACCACACGGTCGCTGCGGTACAGCAGATCGGTGCGTATGGCATCACTGCCAGTGTTGTCGCTTGTTTCCACGTAGCGCCAGTGTGAACCCAAGGCGCCGGCCAATTCGGCAATGGCGCTGTCGCCGTCATAGCCGTCGTTTTCCATTTCTGTGACAGCGATGATGTCCGGGTTCGGCGCCGTCAGCGCGGCAACCAGCCGTGCTTTCTGTTGCTCAAACTGAGTGGCGGATCGGGCCCCCCGAGCTGCCGGAAAACCGCCGCCACGGCCATCGCCATTGAAGAAATTGCCAAGATTGAGTGTGACCACCCTGAGCGTGGCCGACTCCGGTCGCTTGGGTGCTGGTGCGCGTGGATTGGCGGGGCTGAACGCCGGCGTTGATTGCGGCTGCAGTCGCCAGGCGCCGAACCGAAAATCCAGTATGCCTGTTAACCCGCTGACCTTGTCGCCGGTGCGAACCGTGTTGTTTGCGGACAGTTGTGGCCCAGGCCAGGGAATCGGGCGCGGGTTGCGCGCCCCCAGGCCGTCATCCAGCAACAGTCGGTTGATCGCCTGCCACCTGTGGCGCGATTGAGCGCCCGGCCCTGGTTCCCGGATTTCCGCGGCCATCGTCTGAAGCTCTGCCGCGAGGGTGAGTTCACCGTAACGGGCCAGGTTATAGTGATTGATCACCGTTAGCTCGCCGGCGACGTTGATCCGCATGTTTTCCAGGTGTTCCGGAGGTTGGCCATCCTGCCACGGCAGTGTGACGGAGACAGGCTCAGGCAGACGGCCATTCCCGCAACGGGTGATGGAGGTAATATCGGTGAGCTCGGTCAGGCCATGGAACTCTTTCACCCGCCCTGAGACATGCACCCTATCCCCGTGCTGTCCGTCGGTGCGATGGGTGTAAACAAACAGGGCCTCGGAGGTTTGCGGATCGTTGTCCGTTTCGCCATCGGCTTGTTGCAGATAAAAACCGCGGAAGCCGCCTCGTTGGCGAGCATCCATGGTTATGATGCCTTCAACGGAAACGGTCTGGCCGGCGAAAGAGGAATGATCGCCCGTGCCCTGAATGCGGGAAACCGGGATAACCCCGGTACCACAATCCCCCGCCGCGACAGCGGGCAGGGCTATGAGCAGGGTGAGGGCAAGGCGCCAGAACAGGAAAGGGTTGGTTGTGATCACCCGCTCAGTCTAGCAGAGCCCCGCTACTGCTTTAATAGCCCGTTCGCGAGCCGACTCGGCAATGCCCAGCTGCTCTTCGTTGGCCAGTTCCAGCTGCTGGACCATTGGGTCCGGGTGCTGGCTGTCTGAACCCAGGCCGAGCCGGGACAGTACGTAGGGTGCAAGGGCCGCGCGAATGGTGAGTTCGAGCCGGTTGCTGACCATGCCGTAATCGGTGGCAACAATATCCTGCTGTGCCTTGTTCAAACGGCTATCAGGCATCATCACCAGTGAGACTTGACGGTTCCAGTCATCATCATGCTGGATGGTGTGACGGCTGCGTTGCCGGGTGGTTTCCGGCTTGCCGCGGAAACGGCTGAGGGCGAAGTCCCGAAATTCCCGGTTGGCGTCGCACCAGGCACGGAGGTGCCAGTTCTGGCCGACACACACCAGAGTGTGGGGTTCCAGAGTGCGCTGGGAAACGCCAGCAGGGCTTAGGGAGGCATACTCTGCCTTCATCACCCGGCCGTGGCGAGCTGCTGCAACTGCGGCACGCATGACTTCCGGCTTAACAACCCGTTCCGGGCCACGGACGATGGTGCTGTCAGGCAGGCTGATATTAAGCGATTCAAAGGTGTCACTGAGGGCGTCCTGGCGAGCCAGCAGATCCTGGTATTCACTGGCGTTGCCAGCGGTGACCACCGGCCGGAAACTGGACGATGGCACATAGCCTTTAAGGTGGCGATCGTAAACCAGATTGTCCGGTGCCAGTTCCCGCAGGTAGGTGTTGATATCCTTGGAAGCCTGCTGTCGCCCAATGCCGAAACTGTGGCAGATATGATTGGTGGTGAGCCGTCCTTCCCATAGGGCGATGATTTCAATCAGCCGGTAGCGAAGCAACAGATCCCATCGAATGGGCCAGTCCGTCTTTTTCATAACCAGGCGCTCATGGTTAGCGTGGATTGCATGAGATGAGAGACTCTCGTGGGTTCAAATAGGCAGCGATCAAACTACCCACATGTTAACCCTTCAGGCCGCCAGCGTGTGTTACGTCACCTTAATGTAAAATGATGTTAAATCCAGTCATCACGGCGCTGCAAGCGGTATTGGGGATTTCGGGAACTGCGTAGTGGTTTTGTGAATTACGCCCTGTTCTAATTCGTGCTCTGCAATGTTCCGGCGTTGCTGCTAGTTTCATTACATTCCTGTATCAACCTGTTTAAAGTACGCCGGAGCCAGACCGATGACCCGAATGGTCACCTCGCTTTCAGCCCTGATCCTCAGTATTGTCCTGCTGGTCAGTGGCAACGCCTTTCTGATGACTCTGTTGGGTGTGCGACTGAGTATTGAAGCGGTCTCGCCGAACATTATCGGCTGGATCCTGGTGTGTTACTCCATTGGCTTCGTGTTGGGTACGCTCTACGTCCATCTCATCATCGGTCGTGTCGGGCATATCCGGGCTTTCGCGGTCTTTGCCGCCATGGCGGCGGTGTGCGCCCTGCTGTATCCCATGGCGGTGTCCGAGGTGTTCTGGGCCATTTTGCGTGCCTTGTCGGGCTTCAGTGTGGCCGGCGTTCTGGTGGTGATTGAGAGCTGGTTCAGCAGTCGCGCCACCAACGCCAACCGGGGCGCCCTTTTTGCGGTTTACCAGATTGTGTTCTACCTGTCCGCCGCCGGTGGCCAGTTGCTGATCAACGTCGGTGAGCCGTCTTCGTTCATACCGTTTTCGCTCGCCGCTGTCCTGTTGACGCTGGCGCTGATTCCATTGTCGTTGACACGTATGGATGCCCCGGTGATCGAGCAGTCCGAGCGACTGTCATTCTTCACCCTGGCCCGTGAGTCGTTCACCGGGGTTTCCGGTGCGCTGATCTGCGGTGTCATGATCGGTTCTTTTTATGCGCTCGGCCCGGTATACGCCACCCTGGTGGGTCTGGAGGTCAGCCGGGTGTCCACCTTCATGGCCAGTGCCATTGTGGCGGCCATGCTCCTGGCCTGGCCGCTGGGGCTGGTGTGTGACCGGTTTGATCGTCGCCGCGTCATGTTCTGGGTGGCGGTGGCAGCGGGCACCGCGGCGGTGTCGGTTGGCATCCTCGGGGCTGAACGGATGTGGCTACTGACCCTGCTGGTTGGCCTGTTTACGGGCCTCTCGGCCACGCTGTATCCGATCGCGGTTGCAATCACCAACGACCGGATGGAAAGTAATCGTATTGTGGCCGCCAGCGCAACACTGCTGCTGAGTTACGGCGTGGGCAGTGTCATTGGCCCCATCGTGATGGCCGAGTTGGTGGGCATATTGGGCCCCAGGGGGCTGTTCTTCGGCAACGCCGGTTTCCTGGTGGTGTTGGCGATTATCACCAGTTATCGCATCAGCCACACGGAAGACGTGCCGGTGGCGGAGCAGGAACACTTCATACCTGCCATGCCTGAGACCTCGCCGGTGCTGACGGAAATGGACCCCCGTAACGAGGAATTTCACGAGTCACCAGCGGCTCAGGAGCGTCACGAAGACCTACACAGGACCGGCTGATAGGCCGGTCTTTCTCGCCTATCGGGCCGCGTCTCTCGGTTTTCCCCAATTTTGTTTCACCTTGCATATCTGTTTTTATCGTAATGGTTAGCTTACTATTGGTAACGTTGTCCGTCACTGCACCGTTTCGGCAGTGGTATTCGTTACAGGTAGTACAGCAGTCGATACCCCATTACCGGAGTCCCAGATCATGAGAGATCAGTTTCCCTTTGCCGTAGCCCGGGTCACCCGTCGCTGGCGCAAATTGCTGGATGAACGCCTTAAGGATCTGGGTGTCACCCAGGCTCGTTGGACCACCATGGTCTATCTGCAACAAGGGGGCGAAGGGCTGACCCAGCGTGAGCTCGCCCGCCTGATGGCCATTGAGAATCCGACGCTGGTGCGATTGCTGGACAGCCTGGAACAGCAGGGCCTGATTGAGCGCCGTCCCTGTCCCAATGATCGTCGTGCCCGCCGTCTTCACCTTACCAAGGACGGGACCGAATTCATGAACGTCCTGACCGAGCGTGCGGCCCGCCTGCGTGAAGAGATGCTGGAGGGTATTAGCGACCGGGACATCGAAGGTGCCGTCAAGGTGTTCCACAGGATCCTGGAGAATGCGGAGCGGCAACGGTAATGGTGTGCGGTCGATATCTCGGCCTGAAGGGGTCTTGGTCTGAGTGATAACACGGTTGAGGGGTTAAGGGCCCGTTACGGCGAACGCTGGCGTTGGCTGGCGGTTGCCACGGTCATGCTGGGCACCATGGCAACGGTGCTCAGCGCAACCGTGGTCAATGTTGCCCTGCACGACATCATGCTGGAATTCGGTATTCGGCAGGGCCAGGTGCACTGGCTGGCCACCGGGTTCATCGCGGCCATGACCACCACCATGCTGGCCTCGTCGTGGCTTCTGGATCACTTTGGCGTGCGCAAGACCCTGGCGACGGCCATGTTCCTGTTCACGGTGATCTCCCTCCTTGGTGGTTTTGCCACCTCCCCGGAACAGTTGATTGCCGCCCGCATTGGCCAGGGTGCCATGGCGGGGCTCATGCAGCCCATGGGTATGTATCTGGTGTTCCGGATTTTCCCCCGCAACCGTCGTGGGCAGGCCATGGGTATCTACGGCATGGGTGTGATTCTCGCTCCAGCCCTGGGCCCGGTTCTCGGGGGCTTCCTGGTGGATCAGTTGGACTGGCGCTATGTGATGTTCGCCCCCGTGCCCGTCACCCTGACCGGGGTGTTTATGGCATGGCGCTTTCTGCCGCTGCCGGTCTCCCGCCCGGCTCCCTACCGTTTTGACTTTCCTGGCTTGGTGCTCCTGGGCGCTGCCATCGGTCTGTCGCTGGACACCCTCAACCGGCTTCAGGAACTGGCGGGACAGGAAGCACGAATTGCCATCGAGGGCGCTGTTGCGGTCATCGCCCTGGTGCTGTTTGTGATTCGTGAGCGACGCGCCCGACACCCATTGGTGAACATAGAGCTTCTACGCAATCCGGCCTTCGTTTACGCCAACGTGGGCGCCATGGCGTTGGGGCTCGCCTTGTTTGGCTCCACCTACCTGGTACCCCTGTTTGTGCAGACGGCCCTGGAATTCACCGCCACCGAAGCCGGTTTGCTGATGTTGCCAGCAGGCATTGTGCTGGGCATGACCTTTCCATTGGCCGGGAGACTGGCGGACCGCCTGAGTGCCCGTAAGCTGGTGATATTCGGCATTGTCCTGTTCGCCATGTCGGCCATGTTGTTTGCGGTATCGGACATTGAGCTCGCCTTCGGCTGGCTGGCGCTATGGACCGTGTTGGGGCGAATCGGTATCGGCTTCATGCTGCCAGCCCTCTCAACGGGTGCCCTGAATCCACTGGCGCCGGAGCAACTCGGTGCCGGTTCGAGCACCATTAACTTTACCCGCCAGCTGGGTGGGGCCTTTGGCGTCAATATCGTGGCCCTGACCATTGAATTTGGTGACCACAGTGGCGGCATCCCCACTATTGGGGCGTTTCATTCAGCCTGGTGGCTGGTGGCTGTATTCGTGGCGATGGCGGCCATTCCAGTGTGGAAAATGCGCGTATAGTTGCCATCCGCCCAGGTATTGATTAACATTTCGGCACTCTTCAGGGGAGTAGCCTCCGCAACGGAACCCGTTTCCAGGGGCGGATGGTAGTCAACATACTTGGGGCTCAATCTCCGTGGCTATCATGTTTCACCGGTACATTGGTGAAATTGGCAAGACCTGAGGCAGTTTCACCTCCCAGGGCGGAAGGTGGGCTGTCTCATGTCTGAATGTCCGCCCCGGAGTTTTTCATGGACGCTTTTCTCGCTTCAACGTTTGCGGTCGCCATTGCGGAGATCGGCGACAAGACCCAACTACTCTCTCTCTTCCTGGTTGCCCGTTACGCCAAGCGTGCGCCCATCATTCTTGGCATACTTGTCGCCACCCTGCTGAACCATGCCTTGTCAGCGCTGTTGGGTGCCTGGATCGCAGAGTGGATTCCGCAAGCCTGGTTGCCCTGGATCCTGGCTACCAGCTTCGTGGCCATTGCACTCTGGTTGTTGATTCCGGACAAGGATGACAATGGTGATTCGGCGTTCCTGGGCATGGGCGCCTTCATGGCCACGACGGTGATGTTCTTCCTGGCGGAGATCGGCGACAAGACCCAGATCGCGACCGTGGTGCTGGCCGCGCGATATACGGACACCTTCTGGGTGATTATGGGCACCACCGTTGGTATGCTGCTAGCTAATATACCGGTTATCATGGCTGGTAAATGGTTGATGGAGCGGTTACCACTGGCGACGGCCAGAGTTGGAGCCAGTCTTCTATTTGTGATTCTGGCTGTTGCCACCGTTTGGACAGCCCTGACGTCGGTTTGAAGCGCGTTGTTGTCGCCGCAGACCGGATATCGGATTGAGACGCTATGTATCGAACGCAGTTGACAGGTTTTCTGCTGGTTTTGCTGGCCCTGGTGTCGGCCAACGTGGTTGGTGCCGAAACGGAAGCGCAGGCCGGGGGTCAGGAACTGACTACAGCCGAAGGAAAAAGCGACACCCCCGAGAAGCCCCGTGTTCCCCGGTTTTCCATTGACGGGGATCTGGCCGGGGAGCTGTCGGTGATGACCACCCGCTATGAAGACACCTTTGCGGCCATTGGCAATCAGAACAGTCTTGGTTATCTGGAACTCGTTAAGGCCAACCCCGGTGTTGATCCCTGGCTGCCCGGTGATGGCACCCGGATAACTGTGCCCCGGCACTACGTGCTTCCGGATGTAAAGCGCGAGGGCATAATCATCAATCTGGCGGAATACCGTTTGTACTACTTTACTGAGGGGAAGGTACAGGTCTATCCGGTGGGGGTAGGCACCGATGACAACCCATCGCCACTGACCAACGCTGAAGTGACCATGCCACTGGAGTCGCCGGCCTGGTATCCGCCTGCAAGCATCCGTGCCGAATACGAAGCTGCGGGAGAGTACCTGCCCAGGATGATTCCACCGGGGCCGGGTAATCCTCTGGGGTCCCACGCACTGATGCTCAGTGAGAAAGGGTACCTGATTCACGGTACCAACAAGTTGTTCGGAGTGGGCATGCAGGTCAGTCACGGTTGTTTCCGCATGTACAACGAGGATATATCGCGGTTTGTCTACGAAGTCAGTAAGGGCACGCCGGTGCAGGTTATCCATGAGCCCGTGAAGATCGGCCTGAAAGGTAATGAGGTCTGGCTGGAGGTACACCGCCCTGAAGAAGACTACAGTCAGCAGGACCGTGAACAATTGTGGAAGCAAGTGCAGAAAAAGGTGGAAGACTTCCGCCAGAAAATGCCCGGTGTGGAAGTGAAGCGCATGGCCATTGAACTGGCTGTGGACCAGGCGGACGGCCTGCCGCGGATGGTGGGTGAACGTCTGACCCGCGTCGCGGATGAGTCTGCCGGGCCGATGCGAAGTACCCCAGATGGCAATAAAGGTGAGAAGCAACGCCTCTGGTTCTGATACCGAAGGCTCTGATCCGCTGAACGGATCCGGGGAGGAGTGATGATCGCTAACCGACCCAACCAATCCAATCCCTCCGGCCGCCTGCACTGGTGGCTGGCCGTGTTCCTGCTGGGCCTGGTGCTGGCATTGGCCTCTCTGTCTCATACGGTTATCGCCCAGCAGGACGAGTCACCCACAGGTCTTGTGTTGACCGTCGACGGGGCTATCGGCCCTGCCACCATGGACTACCTGGTGCGTGGCATTCGCCGCGCCGAGTCCGAAGGTGCCGAGTTGCTTGTTATCCGGATGGATACCCCTGGCGGTCTGATGGAATCCATGCGCGGTATCATCAAGGAAATCCTTTCTTCAGAGGTACCCGTGGTGACCTGGGTGTCGCCGGCAGGGGCGCGTGCCGCCAGCGCCGGCACCTACATTCTCTATGGCAGTCACGTGGCGGCCATGGCAGGGGCCACCCACCTGGGTTCGGCCACGCCGGTCCAGATGGGCGGGCTGCCCGGTTCCGAGGAACAGAAGCCTGCCGAAGACGCCGGGGATGCCAATCCCGATGACAAGGAAAGCGCCGGAAACGAGGAATCGGCGCAGGATGACGCCTCCGATAAACGCCGAGGCGGCACGGCCATGGAGCGTAAGGTTCTGGAAGATGCCGTCAGCTACATCCGTGGCCTGGCGGAGCGACATGGCCGCAACGCCGACTGGGCGGAGCAGGCAGTGCGCGAAGCCGTCAACCTGGGCGCCAAAGAAGCGCTGGCGCAGAACGTGGTCGATGTGGTGGCTGACAACATGGACAGCCTGATGCAGCAGATCGACGGGCGCACCGTGAAAATGGCCAATGGCGAGAAAACGCTGGCCACCGCGAACATTGAATTGACGCGAGCAGACCCGGACTGGCGCACGCGACTGCTATCGGTGATCACCAATCCGAATGTCGCTTACTTCCTGATGATCATCGGCTTCTACGGCATTATCTTCGAATTATCCAACCCCGGGGCGATATTCCCGGGTGTGATTGGCGCTATCTGCCTGATCCTCGCACTGTTTGCCTTCCAGGTGCTGTCCGTCAATTACGCGGGCCTGGCGCTGATTCTGTTGGGGCTTGCCTTCATTGTCGGCGAGGCCTTTATGCCCAGCTTCGGCATACTGGGCATAGGGGGGATTGTCGCGTTTGTAGCCGGTTCCATCATACTGATGGACGGCAGCCATCAGGAGATTTCACTGCCCACTATCGGTGGCACGGCACTGGTCGCGGCCGGCTTTATCCTCTGGACCGTCATCAAGTTCATCGGCTTGCGCCGGAAGCACCCGGTCAGCGGAAGCGAACAGATTGTCCACGAGAGAGTGACCGCACTTGATGACTTTCAGGAAGACGACGGGTATTTCAGGGGGCACGTGCGCATGAGCGGTGAACGCTGGAATGCCGCCTGCAAATCCCCAGTAGGCAACGGTGACAAGCTGAGGGTGACTGCATTGGAAGGTTTGACGGTGTACGTCGAAGCCGACAAAGCGGAACCCTGACGCCGGCCTGGAGAATGTTGACAGGTTACCCGGCGATCAAGCCAACGAAGGAGGCCTTATGAACATCACAGACCTGATTCCCTATATCGCACCCACGGTGGTGCTCCTGCTGATTCTTGGGTCGGCGATCAAGATTCTGCCGGAATACGAGCGTGGCGTGGTTTTCTTCCTGGGGCGCTTTCAGGGTGTCAAAGGGCCTGGCCTGATCATCGTAATCCCAGGTATCCAACAGATAACCCGCGTGGATTTGCGTGTTATTGCGTTGGACGTGCCAAGCCAGGACGTTATCTCGAAAGACAACGTGACCGTGCGGGTCAATGCCGTGCTGTATTTCCGGGTGGTCGACCCTGAGCGTGCGATTATACGGGTCGAGGATTTCGGCTCTGCTACCAGTCAACTGGCCCAGACGACGTTGCGTTCGGTACTGGGTAAGCATGATCTCGATGAAATGCTCTCAGAGCGTGACAAGCTGAATTCGGATATCCAGAGTATTATCGACGCCCAGACCGAGGAATGGGGCATCAAGGTCGCCAACGTTGAAATCAAGCACGTGGACCTGAATGAGTCGATGATTCGTGCCATTGCCCGTCAGGCGGAGGCAGAGCGGGAGCGTCGTGCCAAGGTGATTCACGCGGAGGGTGAATTGCAGGCATCGAAAAAGCTGGTTGAAGCGGCCGAAGTTATGTCCGCCAACTCTGGAGCAATGCAGCTGCGCTACATGCAAACCCTGGCGGATATGAGCACCAACAACAGTTCCACGATTGTGTTCCCGCTGCCGATGGAAATGATGTCTGCCTTTATGAGCAAAACGCCCTCACCACAGAAGCCGAAGAGCGATAACGACGAATCCTGATGAGTGCTACCAGGCGCCCACAAAAAAGGCCGGGACGAATCCCGGCCTTTTTTTACGTAACAGCCTTACTTCTGGCTGGCACGCTCGAGCATACGCTTGGCGCGCTCGTTGGCTTCGTTAGCAGCCTTCTGGGCAGCCTTGGCGGCAGCCAGTGCTTCGTCAGCAGTGCGCTGAGCGGAGCGTGCAGCGCTGGAAGCGCTGTTAGCGGTGTTCAGTGCATTTTCAGCGGTTTGCTCGGCGGAAGAAGCGGTTGCATTTGCTTCGTCGAGAGCGCCCTGGTCGGTTGTCGCACAACCTGCGGTCAGTGCGGTGGCCAGTGCAAACCCTGCGATCGTCAGTTTACGCATTGTATATCCCCTTATTGGTCGTTTTATTTCCTGCGTTCCAGAAGTCGTTGGTGCAGACATTCTGTCAAAACGGGGTCGTTAGCGTTTGGCCAACGACATCGTCAAACAGTGTAAATCAGTCTAGACAGAAATGTTAACTAAGGATACGTAAAAGTTCCTAGGTTATGACAACAACTTAATATTGCAGCAAGAATCTACGCATGAAGCGGGGATTGGATCAGTGTCAGGGGACAATCCGTATTGGCGTACCATCAGCCACCAATTGCCAGATTTCGTCCATTTCCTCGTTACTGACGGCGATGCAACCATCGGTCCAGTCCAATCCGAGGAAAGCGAATGCCATATCACCGGCTTCGTTTGGCAAACCATGAATCATGATGCTACCGCCGGGATCGAGCCCCCAGGCAGAAGCCTGCTCGCGGTCTTCAGCATTGGGATAGGAAATGTGGATGGATTTGTAGAAATCGCTGTTGGAGTTACGCCAATCCAGCACATATTTACCTTCGGGGGTGCGCTTATCCCCTTCGTAGAGCTTGTGCCCCGAGGGGTTGTCGCCCAGCCCGATACGGTAGCTGCGCACCACCTGGTCACCGGACAGCAGGTAAAGCCTGCGCTCTTCCTTGCGAACCAGAACCTCGCTGACTTCCGGCGTTTCATCCATGGCACCCATCGGCAGCTCCGATGCCGATAGCGGGGATAGGGGCGCCAGCAACAACGAGAAAGCAAAGGCCAGAAAGCTGGCAATGGCAACTGAGGACCGGCCGGTGCCGGAGAGTGAAATCGACATTTTCAGTAGCATAAGGAGTCAATGATTAATCTTTGTACACTTTATAGCACAGGACTTTTGTTAATCGAACCAGGGTTTTGAGTGTTTTTGTTAAAGATTTTTATTGGTTGTCCATTTTCAGGCCTACCTTCGTCACCCGGTCGGCCTCGGTTGCCCTTGCGACCAGGGTAACGGGGCCCAGTACCACCTTGTCGCCCACCACCGGATGCCCTTTGGTGCGCCGCGCAAAGCACTCCGCCAGGGACAATTCTGGGGGCAGCTGGTCAAACTCGATGCCGTAGACCTGCTCCACATCCCCCAGCAGAGCATCACCATTGAGCACGAAGTCGCCAAAGAAGGCGCGCTCGGCGAGGTATTTGGGTGCATGGCGACCGCTGAGGGCTTTGCCCAGCTCGGACAGCATCGCTGGCGTTGCAAACATTGCCAGTACATCGCCGCTGGCGACTTCCATATCCGGGCTGGGCTGATAACACGTCCGTTTGCGGAAAACGCCAGCGATGGCCGTGTTGTCCGGTAAACGGAGCTGGCCCAGGGGCCTGGGTGACTCCCAGGCACCGCCCCGGAGCGGGAACAGCATCAGTTCGTGGTCCCCGGCGGCCGGGACATCGAGGGGCAGGCGGCGGTAGGGATCTTCACCTGCGGGGACTTCCAGTCGCAGCTTCCTGGCCAGTGGCGCCATGGTGGTCCCCTGGACCACCAGCGACACCAGTACGATGAAGAAGGCAACATGGAAGATGAGCTGCGCCTCCGGCAGCCCGGCGATGATCGGGAATAACGCCAGCACAATGGGCACGGCGCCTCGCAAACCAACCCAGCTGATAAAGCCCAGCTCGCGTCGATTAAAACCGAAAGGCCAGAGTGTCGCCATCACCGTCAGCGGCCGGATCAGGAAAATCAGCGCCAGCGCCAGGATCAGACCGCCCCCGGCGAGAGGCAACAGTTCCGAGGGCGTGACCAACAACCCCAGCATCAGGAACAGGCATAGCTGGGCCAGCCAGGCCAGGCCATCGTGAACCTGGAGAATCATCGGCATCATTCGAACCGGGCGGTTGCCAACCACCACACCGGCCAGATAGATCGCCAGGAAACCGCTACCTCCGAGCGCGTTGGTGCCGGAGAACACCATGATGCCGGCGGCCACCACCAGCAAAGGGTATAGCGACGGGGTCAGCCGAACCCGGTTGGCCAGTTCCACTACGATAAAACCGCCGGCGACGCCTACCGCACCGCCAATGCCGAATTGCTTCACCAGCATCATCATCGCCATCCAGCCTTCGGATGTTCCGCCTGCCTCAATCATGGTGACCAGCATCAGGGTCAGGAAAATCGCCATCGGGTCGTTGCTGCCGGACTCGATTTCCAGGGTTGCACTGACCCGTTCGTTCAAATGAAGGCCGCGCCCCTGAAGCAGTGAAAACACTGCCGCTGCATCGGTGGAGGAGATAATGGCGCCAATCAGCAGTGCTGTCAGCCAGTGCATGTCAAACACCCACCAGGCCACCAGGCCGGCCCCGGAGGCGGTCAGGAATACGCCAACGGAAGCGAGTACCAATGCCGGGCGGAGACCGACACGAAAGGTTTCTGCCCGGGTGCGCATGCCGCCATCCAGCAGGATCACGCCGAGCGCCAGGTTGGCAATCAGGAACGCCAGCTCGAAGTCGTCGAAGAGGATGCCACCGGGACCGTCTTCCCCCATGATCATGCCGACCACGAGAAAAATCAGCAGTACCGGCATGCCCAGCCTGCTGGACAGCGGGCTGAGCATGATGCTGATGACCAGCATCAGAGCGCCGATCAGAGTAACTAGCGGATCCATTCCTGCTCCGGCCTGGGAATATGTCTCGATGATAGCAGGGTCACGAGCGGATCAGTGCAGTTTCAGGCGCGGGTGCATGGCCCGGCTTATCCGGTCCATCAACCAGATGATTCCGGTTCGAACGACGCCGTGCAGCGCGACCTGGTGCATGCGGTAGAGCGACAGGTAAAACAGGCGCGCGACTTTGCCCTCGATGTACATACTGCGACCGGAGAGATTCCCCATCAGGTTCCCCACGGTGGTGTAGCGGCTGAAATTGATCAGCGAACCATGGTCGTTGTAGACAAACGGAACCGCCTCACGGCCTTCCAGTCGATGACACAGGGTCTTGAAAAGAGTGTCCGCCTGCTGGTGCGCGGATTGAGCACGCGGTGGTACGGGCCGTTCTGACTGGGGCTGGGGGCACTCGGCGCAATCGCCAAAGGCAAAGATGTCCGGAGCCGTGGTGGCCTCCAGGGTTTGCTTCACCTTGATCTGGTTGCCACGGTTCGTTTCCAGGCCGTCCAGTGTTGCCAGGAACGCAGGCGCCTTGATGCCGGCGGCCCAGATGGTCATCTCCGAGGCGATTTCAGTGCCGTCTTTGAGCACCACCACGCCATCGCGGACTTCGCTGACGGGTTCGCCAGTCATCACCCTGACATTCTGGTGATCCAGTTCGCGGGTTGCAGCCTCGGAGAGCCGGGCCGGCAGCGCCGGCAGAATGCGGTCAGCGGCTTCGACAACGGTAATGGATACATCCTCCGGCCGCAGGTGATTCATACCGTATATGGGCAGTTCCCTGGAAGCCAGTCGCAGTTCCGCTGCCAGTTCAACGCCGGTTGCGCCGGCGCCAATGATGGTGATGGGCAGTTCATGGCCATTGCCGGATTGGGCATCGTGGTTCTTACGCAAAAATGCGTTAAGCATCAGGTTGTGGAAACGCCGGGCCTGGTTGAGGCTGTCCAGGAACAGGCAATGATCCTGGGCGCCGGGCGTTCCGAAGTCGTTCGCTGTACTGCCCACGGCAATCACCAGGGTGTCATAACCGATGCGACGTTCCGGCACGACTTCGCCGCCGTCCTCATCGTGGAATGGCGCGATGATCACTTCCCTGGCGTTGTGATCCAGGCCGTTCATGCGCCCGAGCTGGAATTCATAGTGATGCTTGCGTGCGTGGGCCCGGTAGTTGATTTCGTTGGCGTTGGCATCAAGCGAGCCGGAGGCCACTTCGTGAAGCAGGGGTTTCCAGACGTGGGTCAGGCCGGCGTCGACCAGGGTGATACGGGCTTTGCGTTTCTTTCCGAGTTTGTTACCGAGGCGGGTGGCCAGCTCAAGACCGCCCGCGCCGCCGCCTACGACGACGATGTGATGTAGATTATCCATGACAAGGGTTCCTGAAGTGAAGATAGCCAAGAACTCTCGTCAAAAACCCTTGGCTGTCCTCACTGGGGAAGGCAACGACACAGAGCGGTAATGCTAACGCACTGTTGTGACAGGGACAATTCGCCGTTAGTACCTATATCCGGGGCAGGCCCTGAGCGGGCGGGGTCTAGTGGCGGGCACGATAGTGATCGAGCATGGCTGCCATGTCTTCGGCAAGCTCAGCGACCTGTTCAGAGCTGATCTCCCGCTGGGCAAAAGACCGGAGGCCAATGATCTGTGCCTGAAGCAGTCTTGCCAGCCGGGCACAATGGGTTCCTGGTGCCAGCTCGCCCTGGCGTTTCGCCTGCTCCAGAAGTTCAGTCAGGGCCTGCTCAATAGCGCTCAGGATCGAGTTCGCCTGGTTTGCAATGGCCGTATTGGTGTTACTGGCTTCGAGCAGGGTTTTAACGACCATGCAGGCGCGGGATGGCGACTCGCCGCCGGGGCTGGCCTGTCGTGCGATGCAACGAAGGTGCTCTTGCAGCCCGTCCATCACCGACGGACTTCCAGCCAAGTGCTCGCGCAGTTCCAGCCCGCTTCTCTGTGCATAGGCAGCCAGCGCTTCGCTGAACAGTCCATCCTTGCTGCCAAAGGTTGCATAAATGCTGCCAGGGCGCATGTCCAGAGCCTGCTCAATCTGCTTCATGGAAGCGCCGGCATAGCCCCGCTCCCAAAACAGGTTCATTGCTTTGTCTAGCGCGATTTGTCGATCGTAACGAGCGTTTCTGGCCATGGGTACCTGCCAACGACGGGTGATTTAATTCCTCGTAATGATAACTTGAGTGATCGCTCAAAAACAGTTACCGTGGACCTGTAATTGAACGAACGCTCAATATTAACCGAAAGGAGAGTGTTATGACGGATTTCACCATTCACGATGTCGAATCGGCGCCTGAAAAATCAAAACCGCTTCTGGAAAATTCAGTCAAGGGCTTTGGCATGATTCCCAGTTTGCACGGGATCATGGCAGAAGCACCAGGAACTCTTGAGGGTTATCAGGCCTTGCACCGGTTGGTGCTGGAAAGCAGTTTTGACAATGATGAGAAAACCGTTGTCTGGCAGACCATCAACGTAGAGAACGCCTGCCATTACTGCGTACCGGCGCACACAGGAATCGCCAAGATGATGGAAGTGTCGGACGACATCATCAACGCGCTGCGCGACGAGACGCCACTGCCCAGTGACAAGCTTGAAGCCCTGAGGACGTTCACGCTGGCTGTCATGCACAAGAAAGGCAATGTCGGTAAGGAAGACCTGGATGCGTTCTATGGTGCTGGCTACAAGCATCGTCAGGTACTGGAAGTGATCCTGGTGCTGTCCCAGAAAGTCATGAGCAACTACATCAACCACATTGCGGAAACGCCGGTTGACGAGCCATTCCAGAAGTTTGCCTGGGAAAAGAAGAAGTAACGGAGCGATTCCCTGACGCTACGGGTGCGGTTCAGCCCGCATCCGTTGCCAGTATCTGCGCTTGCCGCTGGCGTTTTTTCTCCAGCACCTTGTCCACGCATTGGCTCTGGTCTTTCAGAATCACCACGCACTCCAGGCACTGGATGCATTCGTTGTAGTCAATCCGGCCATCTTTATGGATCGCATTGATTCCGCAACTGTTCTTGCAGTGCTGGCAAGGCTTGCCGCACAGCTCCACCCGGTCGAGCCAACTGAACAGGCGCAGCTTGCCCAGAACCGCCAGGCCGGCCCCGAGCGGGCAAAGGTAGCGGCAGTAGAATTTGTGGATGAACATGCCCACCACCAGCAGGCCAACGGCATAGGCGACGAACGGCCAATAACGCACGAAGATGAGCGTGATGCCGGTTTTGAACGGTTCCACTTCCACCAGCTTCTCCGCCAGTTCCAGTGAATAGAACGCCGTTCCCACCAGCACCAGGAGTATCGGGTACTTCAATAGAATCAGCCGCCGATGCCATTTTTCCGGTACTTTCACCTGGCGGAACTTCAGTTTCTCGCCCAACCAGGCCGCCATCTCCTGCAACGCGCCAAAGGGGCATAGCCAGCCACAGAACAGCCCGCGCCCCCAGACAAACAGGCTGATAAAGGTGTAGGTCCACAGGATAAACAGCACCGGGTCCATCAGGAATACGTTGAGTGAAAAACCGTCCCAGATGGCCAGGAACAGGGTGTAGATATTCACCACCGAAAGCTGACCCTGAGCATAGAAGCCGATAAAGAACAGGGTGAAGAACAGAAAGCCCCAGCGGAACCGATGCACCAGTTTCGGATATTGGCTCAGGGTGCGCTGGCGGGCGAAGAATACCGTCAACAGGGTGAGACTGAGGACCAACAGGGAAATGGTCAACCAGCGTTCCTTCCATAGCCCGATCCACACCGGTTGGCGATTGTCTTCTGGCCGAGGTGTCACCTCGACGGCTTCGAACAGCTCCTGCGCAAAGGCCATCGGGATCTCCAGCTCGGTGCTGTCGGCAACCAGGTGATTCTTCCGCAATGTGACGCCCAGCTTCAGAGTTGCTTCGGCACCGGGATTGAAGCCTGCGTTGCCGCCGACCCGGAACAGGGTTGTCCGGGCGAACTCCGGCATGCCGTCGGCGTTGATCTGTATGTTCTGGTCGAACACGTTGATATCGCGAATGTCCAGCGACAGACTATTTTGCTGCAATCCCAGGCGATCCGGTGAGCTTCCTGGGGTGAAGTCATCCGGTAGGTGTGGGTAAAGTCCGCGGGACATGACGGCCAGTATCTGGGCGTCTGGCCCCGTCTTTTCTTTCAGCCGCTGGAAACCTTCGTCGCCCAACAGATTGCGGCCCACCATTGGTGCGTTGATGTAGCCGAAAAACAGCTCGGCGAAAGGCTCGCCAGGGTCAGGTTGCGACGCCTCGGGATAATCCACCAGGGGCGAGCCCAGTTTCTGTTCGATCGCCGCAGAGCTGATACGCCAGTGGCCGATGTACCCCCGTTCGATCAGTTGCGCCCACGACAGCGGTTGGTAGAGATCGGTTTTCGCCCGGGTAGGCGCTTCCTGAGTAAATCCGGCGAGCTTCTTTCGAGCCACCTTGAGGGCCGAGGACAGAACCGTGTCGTTGATGATCAGCACGGACACCGTGGCCTTACTCACGCCGTCGAAATGCACCACGTTGCCGTCCGGGCTTTTGCCGCTGCGAGAGCCTGACGTGTCAATAACAATCTGTTCGGTGAGGGAGCGGCCCTCGTACTGGTCGATGAACTCGAACAGTGGCTCTTCGCCAAGTCCATGAAGAAACACCGGTTCGTGATGGTTGAGAATGCGAATGCCGGTAAAGCGGCCGCGGCTGTCGAGCCCGATCAACATGCTGACGGGTTTCCCTGCAAAGCCCTGGAGCGGGCTAATATCGCGGGATTCGTAGGCGTAGCCTATCAGCTCCTGAAGCTGATACACCGGGTACACCGGGTAGTCCGGCAACCGGTCACGAATGTCTGTGGCCTTGGGGAATAGTTCCTGGATTAACGCCTGCTTCTCATCGTCCAGGGCGCCATACGTCGCCAGGGGAAAACAGGCTAGGACCAACAGCAGCAATAGCCGCAAGGGCATGGTCTCTCTCCATCGATTTCTTGTTGTTGGTCAGATCCATGCTAGAGATTTGCCATGCGGGCACAATGCGACCTCCGGGCCGGGCAGGTGCTACTTTGTGAGGAGAAATGAAGGCTGAGAAGGAAAGCAGAGGTCGATCAGTTCAGGCGAATCACCCGCCCCATTAAACGTCGCCAGTCGATAGGCAGGCGGTTTTCCAGCGCCACCAGGGTGGGGTCTTTGGTGTGCAGGGCTTCAAAGGGACGCTTGCTGGCGAAGATCACCGTGTTGTTGGTTTTACTCTTGAACAGCAGGAGGACTGCAAACCCCGCGCGAAGCTGGTGGAACAACGGACCATTGATGTCCGGCGTGCGGTGATAATTGATGGCGAGCCAGCCGTCGTCGCCAAGTACCCGGCTGCATTGTCTGATAAACTGCCGCTGGGCCTGGGCCGGGCTCATGCGGTCGGAGTTGTACATGTCGGCCAGGATGAGGTCGCTGCTACCGTCCGGCGCTTTGCCGAGGGCGTCCCTGGCATCGCCGATGGTCATCGTCAGGTTGGCGGAATGCGGCAGGCTGAAGTATTCGCGGGCCACCTCCAGCACCCGGGGCCGCAGTTCCACCGCGTGGACCTGGCACTCCGGCAGCAGGTGCAGCAGCGCACTGGCCATCACGCCGCCGCCGAGGCCAAGAATCGTGGCGTGTGCGGGCTGCGCAAAGGCAACTGGCAACAGCATAGCGCGGCTGTACTCATGAACGGGAAGATGGGGCCTGCGGCGATCTATCTTGCTTTGCTCAAACACCGAATCAAAGGTCATCACCCGATGTTTGCGATAGTCGACCACCAGAATGCCACCGAGTGCGTCCCGGGTGTAATGGATAATCTCGCCCTTCACGGTGGCGTCCCTTGTCTGATCGCTGCGTCGTTATTCTGGGCATTTATCCGCCGCTTCTCAAGCCGCACGTCAGGGCCGGAGGCCGCGAGCCTGTGAGCATGGACACCTTCAGTGCCCTGGCCTGCCCGTTGGACGGTGAGCCCCTGAACCAGTCCGGTACCTGCTGGCGTTGCCCGGCTGGTCACAGTTTTGATGTTGCCCGCCAGGGCTACCTGCACCTGCTGCCGGTCCAGAAGAAGCGCTCGCTGGACCCGGGTGATAGCAAGGACATGGTGGCGGCGCGCCGGCGCTTCCTGAATGCCGGTTTCTATCAGCCCATTGCCGGGGCCGTGAACAAAGCGGTGGCGCCCGGAGCCGACGATGCCAAACCACTGGCCTGCCTGGACGCTGGGTGTGGAGAGGGCTATTACCTCCGGCAACTGGCAGCGGCAAATACGGAGAGGTCTCTTGCGCTGGTGGGGGTGGATATCTCCAAGTGGGCGACCTTGGCCGCCGCGAAGCAGGATAAGCGCCCCCGTTGGCTGGTCGGCAGTAACGCTAACCTGCCGGTGTTGAACGGCAGCGTGGATTGCGTACTCTGCCTGTTTGGCTTTCCCGTCTACAGTGAGTTTGCCCGTGTGCTCAAACCCGGCGGCATCCTGATCCAGGCCGACGCTGGCCCCGATCACCTGCGGGAACTGCGGGAGATTATCTATCCGTCGCTCAAACCCGAAAAGCCGCCAGCTGTTGACGTGCCTGAAGGTTTTTTGAGTCTGGGGACAGAGACGATTCGTTATTCACTGACCCTGGAAAGCCAGGAGGCGATTGCCGACCTGCTGGCGATGACGCCGCATTTTTACCGGGCGCCTGCGGAGGGGCGGGTTCGTGCCGAGACACTCGAAACCCTGGCGGTGACGGTCGAAGTCACGCTGAGGCGTTTTGTTCGTGATTCTGCCGCTACGACGACAACGCCCCGATAGCCTCGTTCGCTTCCATGGTCCGGGCCAGATCCTCTGCCGTTTGCCCATCCTCATCTTTCAACGATTTATCCGCGCCTGCTTCCAGCAAACGCCCAATCATATCCACCCGATTGAACATGGCGGCGACCATCAGCGGTGTTTTGGCGCCTGCCGGGCGATGGTCGACGTCGGCGCCGGAGGTCAGCAGCAGGTCTACAATGTCGGTATTGCCCTGATACACCGCGCTGGCCAGGGGCGTTTGTAGCTGGTCGTTGGCCAGGTTGGGGTCGGCACCCTGTTCCAGCAGCAGGCGCGCGGTGTCTTTGTGGCCGTTGCTGCAGGCGAGCATCAGCAGGCTGTCACCGGTGTTGGTGCGGATGTCCACGGGTACGCCGGCGTTGAGCATCACGCTGAGGGGGCCGGCACCACCATTCCGGGCCAGTTCGAACAACCCCTGGGCGAAAGCAATGGCGTCTTCGTCCTGTTGATTGTCGGGGTTCTGGGGCCTGGTTGGCTTGTCGTGGCTCATGGTTTTCCTCTGGTTTCATAGCGAATCTTGAGCAACCGTAACACGCCTGGAGCCAGCCAAGAATTGGACTTGGGTACGGTATGGATCTGGACAGACCCACAACGCCACTGTTAAAACCGTGCTATCAGGTAAGCAAAACCATCAAGGGTACAGGAGAACAGGACTGTGAAAATCAAGGTTCGAGGTATTGAAGAAGGCCAACCGGTGCCGGAGAAATTCGCGTTTGGTGTCTACAGCGAACAGGACCACATGAGCTTTGGCCCCAACCGCAACCCGGAACTGGTCTGGGAGGACGCGCCGGAGGGCACCAGGAGTTTCGTGGTGATGATGTTTGACCCGGACGTGCCCAGCGTGGCGGACGACGTCAATCAGGAAGGCAAAACCGTGTCGAAGGACATTCCCCGGGTGGATTTTTTCCACTGGCTGCTGGTGGACGTGCCGGCCACCACGTCCCGCATCCCCGAGGGCGAGGACAGCGATGGTGTGATTCCCAAGGGCAAGGAGCCCGGTCCGGGCCCGATCGGTATCCGTGGCGTGAACAACTACACCCAGTTCCTGGCTGGCAATCCCGACATGGCAGGAACCTATGCCGGTTACGACGGTCCCTGTCCGCCCTGGAACGATGAGATCCTCCATCATTACCACTACGAAGTGCACGCGCTGGATGTTGAAACTCTGGGGCTGGATGGTGAGTTCGATGGTGCCGCAGTTCGTGAAGCCATGGCAGGTCACGTTCTGGCCAGCGCCCGGGTGACCGGTACCTACACGCTGAATCCGGATTTACGTAAAGACTGAGCAGCCACAGGCTGGCGCCATCCGCAAGAAAGCCGGAATGTCGGGTGACCGACGTCCGGCTTTTTTATGCAAGACCATTTACGGGGATTTTCGACTCGGTTCAGCCTGTGCCTGCGAGTAACTGTTCGAAGGTAGTGATGGTTCCCGGACTGTCCGGCTCATAGCCGGGAAGGTGTTCGATCCGATCGATAAAGGCCTGCGAGCGCATCAGCTCAATCAGGTGCGACAGGTTGTCCTGCCCCAGCCGCTCTTCATGGCAGAGCAGGAGGTAGTGCTCGCTGGCCATTTCCACGAAATCAAGGTTGAACTGGCTGGCCGCCGCTTCCACGCCGAAGCCTACATCCGCCATTCCCGACGCGACAAAGGCAGCGACGGCTGTGTGTGTGAACTCGTGCTGAGGCGAGCGGTTGATGCTCTTTTCAGTGAGTCCCGCCTGACGTAGCAGAAGGTTGAACAGGATGCGGGTGCCGGAATGGCGGTCACGGCCGATAAATCGGAGCCCGGAAGCGGCCAGCTCCGACAGGTTATGGACCTTCACCGGGGCGTCCTTGCGCATCATCAGGCCTTCGCGCCGGGTGACAAAACGAATCAGCCGGAATCGTTTGCCGGCCAGTTGATGCTGGTAATGGGCCATGATTTCCCGGGCCCGTTCCGGGCAGGTGGGAAAGTGAAAGCTTGCCAGGTCGCATTCGCCGCGATTGAGGGCGGTCAGTGCCTCTTCGGGGTTGCGGTATTGGAGGTTGACTTCAACGCGGTCTGAGAACTCCGGGAGCAGGGCCACGGCATACCCATGACTGGCGTGAAGACGAAGGACCGGGTGCTCACCGGCCAGCAGTTGCTGGATCTGGTCGTTAAATTCGGACGCCATGCTGTCGATCTGAGGCCCGAGCCGGGCTTTGACCCGCTGATCTGCCCACAGCAATTTCTCGCCCAGGGCGGACAGCTCGGTGCCGTGCCCCTTGCGCATGCTCACCAGTGGCATTCCGAAAACATCGGAACTGCGATTGAGCAAGTTCCAGGCGTGGCGGTAAGACACGCCGGCCGCCTCTGCCGCCGCGGTCAGTTTGCTACTGTCGCGGATCGTTTCGAGTAGGCGGAATAATACCGGCTCGAACAGCTCACCGTTATCGGTTCGGAAGACCCAGGCAGGGGAAATAGACAGCCTTTTCTTATGCATTCCTATTCATATTCCGTCGGCGATGATGGAGTGGTAGCGTGTGACTATTACTGTTCAGATACTGTAACAGAACAAGAAATAATAGGAACAAGTATGCATATGTCAGAGGTGAATCAGCAATCACTCGGCGCCATGGCTTACGCCAGCGACTGGACACCTGACATGGTCCGGGCGGAAGTGGACGCCCTGAAACACAAGCCTGGCGCCCTGCTCCCCATCCTGCATGCCGTCCAGAACCGCATCGGTTACATTCCCGAAGGCGCCGTGGCCATCATCGCCGAAGCACTGCGACAGACCCGTGCCGAGGTCCACGGTGTGATCAGCTTCTATCACCATTTTCGCACCCATCCGGTGGGCAGCAAGGTTATCCATGTGTGCCGTGCGGAAGCCTGCCAGTCCATGGGCGGCCGGGCGCTCGAAGCCCACATCAAGGATCGCCTGGGTGTGGACTATCACGGTACCACTGCCGACAACGAATTCACCCTTGAGCCAGTCTACTGCCTGGGCAACTGCGCCTGCGCCCCCTCTATCCGTGTGAACGATGATATCCACGGCCGGGTAACGCCACAGAAGTTTGATCGCCTGGCGGACAAACTCACCACGGCCACGCTGGACATCCGGTAATCACGGGAGCATTGATCATGGCGACAAGAATCTACGTGCCCTGCGATACCACCGCCCTGTCCATGGGCGCGGACGAAGTGGCAAGACTGATTGAGCACCACGCCAGCGTTCAGGGTGTGGACATTGAACTGGTCCGCAACGGCTCCCGGGGCCTGTTCTGGCTGGAGCCACTGGTGGAAATCGAAACGGCCAAAGGCAGAATTGGTTATGGTCCGGTGGAACCGGATGATGTGCCGGGGCTGGTGGACGCCGGCCTGTTCGACGCCAGCTCTGATCATCCGCTGCATCTTGGTTCCGTGACCGATATTCCTTACCTCAAGCGCCAGCAGCGGCTGACCTTCTCCCGAATTGGTGTGACCGACCCGCTGTCGATTGCCGACTACCAGGCCCACGGCGGTTTTGCCGGGCTGGACAAGGCCGTGGGCATGGCGCCCCAGGCCATTGTCGACGAGGTAAAAACCTCCGGCCTGCGGGGCCGTGGCGGTGCCGCCTTCCCCACCGGTATCAAGTGGCAGACGGTGCATGACGAACCCTGGCAGCAGCAGAAGTATATCGTCTGTAATGCCGATGAGGGCGACTCCGGCACCTTTGCCGACCGGCTTGCTATGGAGTGTGACCCCTACATGCTGATTGAAGGCATGACCATTGCCGGACTGGCGGTAGGCGCGACCCGGGGCTTCATTTACCTGCGCTCGGAATACCCTGTGGCGCACCGCATCCTGGACCAGGCCATCCAACATGCTGAAACAGAAGGCTACTTGGGCGACGATGTCCGGGGCAGCGGGCAGGCGTTCCATCTGGAAGTGCGGCTGGCGGCGGGCGCCTACATCTGTGGTGAGGAAACCTCGCTGCTGGAAAGCCTGGAGGGCAAGCGCGGGCTGGTGCGTGCCAAACCGCCCCTGCCCGCGATCAAGGGGCTGTTCGGCCAGCCTACCGTGGTCAATAACGTACTGTCGTTTGCCGCCGTGCCGTTCATTCTGGCTCAGGGTGGCCAGGCCTATGCGGACTACGGCATGGGCAAGTCACGGGGCACCCTGCCAATCCAGTTGGCGGGCAACATCCGCCAGGGTGGCCTGATCGAACTGGCTTTTGGCGTTAGTTTGCGGGAGATCCTCGAAGATTTCGGTGGCGGCACCTTCTCGGGCCGCCCCATGAAAGCGGTCCAGGTGGGCGGCCCGCTGATGGCGTATATGCCGGAAAGTCAGTGGAACACGCCCATGGATTACGAGGCCTTCGGCCAGCTTAGCGCGGGTATCGGCCATGGCGGCGTTGTGGTGTTTGACGACACCGTGGACATGGGAGAGCAGGCCCGGTTCGCCATGGAGTTCTGCACCGTGGAGTCCTGCGGCAAATGCACGCCCTGCCGGATCGGCTCGGTGCGTGGTGTGGAAGTGATTGACCGCATTCGGGCCGGCGAAAACCGGGAGGCCAATCTGGTGCTGCTGGAAGAGCTGTGCGAGACCATGGTTGACGGCTCTCTTTGTGCGATGGGCGGTATGACCCCGTTCCCGGTACAGAGTGTGATGAAACATTTCCCGGACGACCTGACGGCCTGACCGACGCGAGTGGAGGCAATAACGATGTTGCAATATTTTGATCCGGGCACTTTTAACCGAGGTACAGGCGGCCTGAACCCCGATATCGACTATGGTACGCCGCCCAGCACCTCCGAAACCCTGGTTAGCCTGTCCATTGACGGCACCGATATCGCAGTGCCCGAAGGCACTTCGGTGCTGCGGGCAGCCACCCTGGCGGGTATCAACATTCCCAAGCTGTGCGCATCGGACAACCTCGAAGCCTTCGGTTCCTGTCGCCTGTGCGCGGTGGAGATCGAGGGCCGCCGCGGCTATCCGGCCTCCTGTACCACGCCGGTGTCCGAGGGCATGGCCGTCACCACCCAGAACGGCAAGCTGGGCAAGCTCCGGCGCAACATCATGGAGCTGTATATTTCCGATCACCCGCTGGACTGCCTGACCTGCCCGGCCAACGGCGATTGCGAACTGCAGGACGTGGCCGGCGCCGTGGGCCTGCGGGAAGTCCGCTATGGCTTCGAGGGTGAAAATCACCTGAACGCCGAAGTGGATGACTCCAACCCCTATTTCAGCTTTGACCCCAGCAAATGTATCGTCTGCTCCCGTTGCGTGCGTGCCTGCGAGGAAGTGCAGGGCACCTTTGCCCTGACCATTGACGGCCGCGGCTTCGACTCCAAGGTATCTGCGGGCCAGAACGATCCGTTCATGGATTCCGAGTGCGTGTCCTGCGGCGCCTGTGTGCAGGCCTGCCCCACCTCCACATTGATGGAAAAGAGCGTGATCGACGCCGGCCAGCCCGAGCACAGCGTGGTCACCACCTGTGCATACTGCGGCGTGGGCTGCTCGTTCAAGGCGGAGATGAAAGGCGACCAGCTGGTGCGCATGGTTCCCTACAAGGGCGGCGATGCCAACCACGGTCACTCCTGCGTGAAAGGCCGCTTTGCCTTTGGCTATGCCACCCACAAGGACCGCATCAAGGAGCCGATGATCCGGGACTCCATCAACGCCCCCTGGAAAGTGGTGTCCTGGGAGGAGGCCATCGAGTTCTCCGCCAGAAAGTTCAAGGACACCCAGGCCAGATACGGCCGGGAAAGCATCGGTGGTATCACCTCCTCACGCTGTACCAACGAGGAAACCTATCTGGTGCAGAAGCTGATCCGCGCCGCGTTCGGCAACAACAACACCGATACCTGTGCGCGGGTCTGTCATTCACCCACCGGCTTTGGTCTGAAGACCACCATGGGCGAGTCCGCCGGGACCCAGACCTTTGACTCGGTGATGAAGGCTGACACCATGATCGTAATCGGTGCCAACCCCACCGACGCCCACCCGGTGTTCGCCTCCCAGATGCGCAAGCGGCTGCGCCAGGGCGCGAAGCTGATTGTGATTGATCCACGCCGCATCGACCTGCTGAAAACACCCCACGGCACCGAAGGCATTCACCTGCCGCTACGCCCGGGCACCAACGTGGCGATGATCAACGCCCTGGCCCACGTTGTCGTAACGGAAGGCCTGGAAGACAAGGCGTTTATCGAAAGCCGTTGTGACCCGAAACACTACAACCAGTGGCGTGAGTTTATCGCCGAGGAGCGCAACTCTCCGGAAGCCCTGGAAGCGGTCACCGGGGTGTCGGCGGACCTGGTACGCCAGGCCGCACGAGCCTATGGCGAAGCGGGTAATGGCGCCATCTATTACGGCCTCGGGGTCACCGAGCACAGCCAGGGTTCGACCATGGTGATGGGCATAGCCAACCTGGCCATGGCCACCGGCAACATCGGCCGTGAAGGCGTTGGCGTGAATCCGTTACGGGGGCAGAACAACGTTCAGGGTTCCTGCGACATGGGCTCCTTCCCCCACGAACTGCCGGGCTATCAGCATGTGGGCGACCCGGCCGTTCGAGCCAGGTTTCAGGAGGCCTGGAATGTGGCCATTGACGATGAGCCGGGCCTGCGGATTCCCAACATGTTTGATGCCGCCATCGCCGGCAGCTTCAAGGCTATGTATGTGCAGGGCGAGGACATTGCCCAGTCCGATCCCAATACCCAGCATGTGGAAGCCGCGCTCAGTTCGCTGGATTGCCTGATCGTGCAGGACATCTTCCTCAACGAAACCGCCAAGTACGCCCATGTGCTGCTGCCGGGTTCGACGTTCCTGGAAAAGAACGGCACTTTCACCAACGCCGAGCGCCGCATTAACCGGGTGCGTAAAGTGATGGCGCCGGTGGCGGGCATGGAAGACTGGGAAGTCACCATGGCATTGTCGAACGCGCTGGGCTATCCGATGCAGTACCGTCATCCGTCCGATATCATGGATGAGATCGCCCGGCTGACGCCGACGTTTACCGGTGTCAGTTACGACAAGTTGGACGAACTGGGCAGCATCCAGTGGCCCTGTAACGACGAGCATCCCGACGGCACGCCCACCATGCACACCCTCGATTTCCCGATCGGCAAGGGCAAGTTTGCGGTCACCGAGTATGTTGCCAGCGAGGAAAAAACCAATCGCAAGTTCCCGCTGTTGCTGACCACCGGTCGCATCCTGAGCCAGTACAATGTCGGTGCCCAGACCCGACGCACCGAGAACAGCCAGTGGCATCAGGAGGATGTACTGGAAGTTCATCCCAGCGATGCCGAACTCCGGGGCATCCGCGAGGGCGACTGGCTGGGCATCACCAGCCGTGTGGGCCAGACGGTCCTGCGGGCAAGAATCAGTGATCGCATGTTGCCGGGGGTGGTGTACACCACCTTCCACCACCCGGGCAGCGGTGCCAATGTGATTACCACCGACAGTTCTGACTGGGCCACCAACTGCCCGGAATACAAGGTGACTGCGGTGCAGGTGGAGAAGGTCTCGCAGCCGTCGGAATGGCAACGCCACTTCGAGCAGTTTGACCAGCGCCAGCAAGGGTTGTTGGAACCGTCGGCCAGCCATATGGAGCAACCCGATGCCACGGCACTCAAATAACCCGGAGCTGGCAGTCATGCCAGTGATGGGGCCGGACCCTGAGAAGGGTGCGCCAGCGTCCTGTGACCTCCCGGTGGAGGTTCATGGGGGCATTGAGGGCGCCCCCGGTCAGGATAGTGTCGCCGAAGAGGTGCCGGTGGCGATGGTTTATAACGGCATATCCCATGCGGTAATGATGGCATCGCCTTGTGATCTGGAGGATTTTGCACTGGGTTTCAGTCTGACCGAAGGCATTATCGACAGCCCCGGGCAGTTGTTTAACCTGAACGTACATGCCGTCGACGAGGGCATCGCTATCGAGATGCACATCGCCGGCGACTGTTTTGCCCGTTTGCGCCAACAGCGACGGAATATGACCGGACGAACCGGCTGCGGGCTATGCGGCACCGAATCCCTGGCCCATGCGGTCCGGGCGATCCCACGCGTGCCGCTTCGCCCGATACCGGATGATGAAGACGTTCAGCGCGCTCTGAGCAGCCTTCGGCACTACCAGCCCCTGCAGGAACAGACCGGCGCCACCCACGGTGCAGCCTGGTGCGATAGCCAGGGCCGCATCGAACTGGTTCGGGAAGATGTCGGCCGTCATAACGCACTCGATAAACTGATCGGCGCACGGATACACAAGAAGGGCGAGTCGGCCTTCGACGATGGCTTTGCACTGGTTTCCAGTCGCGCCAGCTTCGAGATGGTGCAGAAAAGTGCCAGTGTCGGTATCGGTTGCCTGGTGGCTGTCTCTGCGGCCACGGCACTGGCGGTCCGGGAAGCGCGAACGGCCGGCATGACCCTGATCGGGTTCGCCCGCCCTGGGCGGCATGTCATCTACAATCGGGGCGACAGTGGCCAACCTTCCGAGGAACGCGAGCATGAGTGACCAGCAGTTGCGGAACCTGATCAAGATGATCAACCAGATCAGTGATAACAACCTCCATCATGGCGATGAGGGCGAGGCGGCGGAGGTGGTCGCCACCCACATCAGGAAGTTCTGGGCCCGGAGTATGAAACAGCAGATCAGCGATTATGCAACGTCGGACGGGGCAGAGTTGAATGCCGTTTCCCGGCTGGCCGTCGAGCGCCTCTCGTTGTAAGAACTGATGGTTTTGATTTAGACAATGAGAATTGTTAGCATTTGCACCTCGTTAACATGAGGTAATGTCTGTCATCCTGAAGGTGCGGGCAAAATGCATTAACCATTCGAGATTTGTCTATGAAAACTCCGGAGTCACGTCCCCTGCTGCTGGCGCTGGCCATAGCGGCTGTTCACGGTTCTGCACTGGCGCAATCTTCGTCCAATACCCAATCCGGCGACAACGCCAAAGCGTTACCGGACCTGGTTATCACGGCCACCCGCAACAAAAGCACAGCGGGAGAGACTCCGCAGAAGACAACCATCATTACCCGCGAGCAGATCGAACAACAGCAGGCGATTTCCAATGACCCCGGCCAGGTGCTGAGCAACCTGATTCCTTCCTACTCTCCGGGCCGTCAGAAACTGTCCAACGCCGGTGAAACCTTCCGGGGCCGGTCACCCCTGTTCCTGGTGGACGGTGTGCCGCAGAGCAATCCACTGCGGGACAGCGCGCGGGACAGCTACACCATCGATCTGGATATGGTCGAACGTATCGAAGTAATCCACGGTGCCAGTGCTGAGCACGGCCTGGGTGCGACGGGTGGCATCATCAATTTTGTAACTCGCAGGCCCGACAGCGGTGAGGTTTCCCAGTCTGTGTCGGCCAGCGTGACCAGTGACGACAACGTGGACTCCGATGGCCAGGGTTACAAAGTGGGCTACCGGATCAGCGGTCAGCAGGGCCGCTGGGACTATCTTCTGGGCGGGAACATTCAGGAGCGCGGTGTGTTCTACGACGGTGAGGATCGCTTGATCGGTGTGGCTTATCCCGGTGAACTCCAGAACACCGAAAGCTATGACGTATTGGCCAAGCTGGGTTACTGGCTGGACGATGACCAGAACGTGGAATTTTTCATCAACCGTTTTCAACTTGAAGGCAAGGGTGGATACGTACCGGTAAAGCCACAACCTGGAGACCGTGACCGCGGCGTGCCCACAACCGCACGCCCGGGCATCATTGACGGTAAGCCCGGAGAAAATGAGGTTACCACCGCTCGTCTTTCCTACTCGCACGGCGACTGGCTGGGCAACCAGGTGGATACCCAGCTATACAGCCAGACCTTCCGGGCCCGGTTTGCCACCACGCCGTTCTTCCCCTATGTGGACGCCAATGGCAACGATCAGCTCGACCAGACCCGCAACGAATCCGACAAGGTGGGCGCCAAGTTCACCCTCACCCGCGACGGCCTGCTGAACGATTACCTGACCCTGACAACGGGCCTGGATGTTCTTCAGGATGAAACCCGCCAGACGCTGGTGGAAACCGGGCGTACCTACGTACCCAAATCGCAGTTCCGCAACTACGCAGCCTTCCTGCAGGGCGATGTTGCAGCCACCGACCGTTTGACCCTGCACACCGGTGTCCGCTATGAACATGCGGAGCTTAAGGTTGATACCTACAACACCATCGACCGTAGCAATGTCACCCAGGACAACGTCACCGTCCAGGGTGGCAATCCGGATTTCAACGAAACCCTGTTCAATGCGGGTGTTGTCTATCAGGCGACGGATCATGTGCAACTGTTTGCCAACTATTCCGAAGGGTTTGGCATGCCAGATGTTGGCCGTGTACTACGCGGAATCAGCGACGAAGGTCAGGATGTTGACAACCTGCTGGTGCTGGAGCCGATCGTAACCGATAACCGTGAGATCGGTGGTCGTTTTGACTGGGACCGTTACCATCTGGAGGTGAGTTATTACGAGTCGGATTCTGACTTTGGTGAGCGCCTGACCGAAGTGAATGGCACCTGGGTCGGCAAGCGTGAAAAAACCGAAATCCAGGGCGTGGAAGTCACCGCCGATGCGGACCTGAACGACGCGCATAACCTGGCGTTTTCCTACACCTATGCGGATGGTGAGTCCGACACCGACGGTGATGGCGATGTAGACACTGAGCTGAGCGGCATCAATATTGCGCCGGAAACCCTGAAACTGAGCTGGTCAGCTGCCTGGACGAAGAGGCTGTCGAGCCACCTTCAGTTCACCCAGTTCCTGGACCGGGACATCGAAGGAGATGACCTGGACTTCGACGGATACGGGTTGGTGGATGGCTCTATGGCCTACCGGACCCGTGCCGGGAAGTTCTCCCTGGGCATCGAGAACCTGCTGGATAAGGACTACTTCACGTACTACTCCCAGTCTGCCCGGGTGAGTGACGAGTACTATTTCCAGGGCCGTGGCCGCACCGTCACCCTTGGTTATCAGCTCGACTTCTGAGCAGTCGGCATCCCAAAGCCCGGGGCCTCAGTGCTCCGGGCTTTTACTGTCACCCCAGTTCCCGCCTGAGTCGGTACAGCAGGTACACGAAGAAGGGCGCACCGATGCCCGCAACGAAAATGCCGGCCGGTAGATCCCTGGGTATGAACGCTACCCGACCCACCCAGTCCGCATAGAGAAGAATCAACGCGCCGACCAGCGCCGCGATGGGCAACAGCCCCGTGTGGCCACTGTTGACGAGTTGTCGCGCCATGTGTGGCGCAATCAGGCCGATGAACCCGACCGCCCCGGCATAGGCCACGGCAGAGCCGGCGAGGGCCACTGCCAGCATCAGGAACAGCAAACGATGGCCCTGTAGGGCGCTACCCAGGCCCAGCGCCATATCTTCCCCCATGGATTGTGCATCGAGGTGTCTGAGCTTGATCAGCGCCAGGGGCCAGCACACCATCAGCCAGGGAGCCAGGGCGGTGACGTCGTGCCACTGCGAGGCGTAGAGGCTGCCAGTGAGCCAGATATAGGCGTTCATTGCGGTGGCATCGGGGCTCAGGACCAACAGCAGGGTGGTCACTGCGGTCAGCCCGGCTGCCAGCCCGACGCCCACCAGCACCAGCCTGGCGGGGCTGATCCCCCCCTGCCAGGCCAGGGCCGTAATGCCCAGGGCCACGGCAAAGGCGCCCCCCATGGCGACGGGCGCCAGTAACAGCGAGGTACCGGTGACACCTCCGAGCCAGAGAAACAGCACCGCTGCGGCCGACGCCCCACTGGTGATGCCAATGACATCCGGTGACGCCAGCGGGTTTCTCACCAGACCTTGCAGGATGAGACCGGCTGAGCCCAGAGCAGCGCCCACCAGTATGGCCATGAGTATTCTGGGCAGGCGAATTTCCAGAATAATCAGTGCCAGCTCTGACTGATCCGGGGCGGCCAGGGTGGCGAGTACGTCTGTAACCGAGGTGGGATGGCTGCCGGATGTAAGCGCGAGAACACTGCTGACAGCCAGTAACACTGCGAGCACACTGGTGACCACCAGAACCCTGGTATTGAGTTTGATCGACCAGTGGTCGTTACGGGAGCGAAGTATCAGGGTTCGGCTCACGATACTTTCCTCACGTGTCGGGCGAGATGGAGGAACAGCGGTGTGCCCAGCAGCGCTGTCATGACTCCCACGGGAATCTCCTGGGGTGGTATCACCAGCCTGGCGAGGGTGTCGGCTGCCAGCAGCAGCGTGGCGCCAATAATGGCCGACAGGGGTAGCAGCCAGCGATGATCCGTGCCAAAGAGGCCACGAGCCATGTGTGGCACGATCAGGCCGACAAAGCCGATCAGCCCCGCCATGGCCACCGAAGTGCCTGCCAGGACAATCACCACCAGACCGATCAACAATCGCACCTGCCCTACTCTGAGCCCCAGGCCGCGGATGACCTCATCGTCCAGCCCGAGCAGGTTCAGTTGCCGGGACAATAGCAACGCGAGGATCAGGGCGCCGCCGAACAGCGGCAACAATGGCGCTATCGCATCCAGGTCGCGCCCTGAAACGGAACCCGCCAGCCAGAACAGGATGCTTTCGAAACGGTCCTGGTTGAGGATCAGCAACCCCTGGGCAAAGGAGACAAACAGCGCTGTCACCGCGACGCCGGCGAGCACCGTGCGCACGGGCGAAACACCGCGCCCGGCTTCCTGCCCCAGGAAATACACCAGCACGGCGGCCGTGGCGGCGCCGGTAAAGGCGGCCCATACCAGTTGCGATGGCGAGGTCAGCGAAAACAGCGTGGCGCCGACAACCACGAAAAACATGGCGCCGGCATTGATGCCGAGAATGCCGGGTGACGCCAGTGGGTTGCGGGTCAGCGTCTGCATCAGCGCTCCGGCAATGGCCAGGCCGGCACCTACGACCACGGAGGTCACGGTTCGCGAAAAGCGTTCCGAGTGAATGACCAGATGTTCGAGGGATCCGGGATCGTAGTCCGTCAGGCTGTTGATCAGCATCTCCAGTGACACAGGAATGTGTCCGAATATCAGGCTTGATACCGTCGCGGCCAGCAGCAGTCCCAGGCAGAGTATGGCGCCCAGCGTTTTTGCCGGTGGGGTGGTCAGCATCGTGGGCACCCCTGATGTTCAGGTTGGTGAAGGTCGTAGTGCTGGTAGAGTTCGTCCAGCATCCGATTGGCGGCAATAATACCAGCGCCCATGTTCCAGGTGACCGGGTCCACCTGATAGACGTCGTTTTGCCGCACGGCCTTCAGGTTTTTCCATAGGGGGTGGCTGGACCAGGTGTTGAACGTGCGCTGAACGGCGGGATCGTCCTCCATGAAGATGAAGACGGCTTCGGCGTCCATGGCCGGGATGCTTTCCTGGCTGGTGAGTTTTATGCCCCAGCTTTCCTGGCGATGGGAGGCTGGGGCGGAGAAGCCAAGCTCGTCCAGCACGGAGCGGGCGAAGCCGCCATAGTAGATGCGGGCATGGTCGGCCCGAAAGCTCAGGATTGCCACCTCCTGAGGCCACTGTTCACCCAGCTTTTGGCGGATGCGGGTTCTGAAATCCGCAACCCGTTCCTGCCAGCGCTTCAGCAATTCCTCACCGCGAGCCGTGCGGCCGGTGGCCTTTGCCATCATCGTAAGCAGCGCCTTGAAGTCGTAGACATCGCCCGGTATGACCGTGGGCGCGATGCGCTCCAGCAGGGGGTAGACGGTGCGATGCCGGTTTCTGGCGCCGACAATCAGGTCCGGCGACAGCCAGGCGATGCGCTCCAGGTCAGGCTGGGTTTCAAGTCCCAGATAGGTCACGCCCTGAAGGTCTTCACGCAGATACTGATACATCGGCTTTTCGGTCCAGGACTCCACCACGCCTATGGGTTCGATCCCCAGCGCCACAGCGGTATCGGTGGCGCCCTGATACAGGGATATCACGCGATCTGGCCGGCCCGTGATGGTTGCTTCACCAAGGGCATGCTCCACGGTGGTTACCGGAGTAGTTGGGATGGTAGCGATGGCAGCGATTGCTGCGGGGAATTGAAAGAAGCAGGTAACGAGCAGCAGGAAGCTGGCGTAGCGGTGCATGATAAATCCGGTTGTTTAGCGGACAGCAACTATGGGCTGATTTGATGGGGTCAATTTGATAATGAGAATGGGAGATAATATCATCTGACTTCACTCGAAAGCGACTCTAATATGCCCCTGAATCGACATTCCCCATCCCCGGATTACGATCGCCAGCCGCGACTGCGGGGTGACTCAGTGTGCGCGGGATACGACGGCCGGCAGGTGCTGACGGACGTGGATTTCACGGTGCGTGAGGGCAGTGTCACCGTTCTGTTGGGACCGAATGGCTCGGGCAAGTCCACCCTGCTGAAAACCCTGGCCCGAACTCTGGCCCCCAGCGCCGGCAAGGTGTTTCTTGACGGCAGCGATATCCATCGTCAGCCCACCCGCACCGTCGCGCAACGGCTCGGAATACTGCCACAGAGCCCCACCGCACCGGATGGGCTGACTGTCAGGGAGTTGGTAGGGCTTGGACGTTTCCCCTATCAGAGCCTGATGCGCCAGTGGTCCCGGCGCGACGAAGCCGCTGTTGAGGAGGCCATGAGGGTGGCTGATGTTGCGACGTTTGCCGACCGGCCGGTGGATGCGCTCAGTGGCGGGCAGCGTCAACGCTGCTGGATTGCCATGGTGCTGGCCCAGGAAACCGATCTGCTTTTGCTTGATGAACCCACCACGTTTCTGGACCTGAAGGTACAGGTGGACCTGCTGGAACTGCTGGTATCCCTGGCGCACACACAGGGGCGGACGCTGTTGGTAGTGCTCCACGACCTCAACCTGGCGGCGGCCTACGCCGACCGGCTGGTAATGATGAAGGCGGGCCGGATTCTGCACGACGGCCCACCGGAGACCGTGTTTACCGCCGACAACCTCAAGCAGGTGTTTGATCTTGATGCCCAGGTCATCCGTGAACCTTTGGCGGGCCGGCCTGTTTGTGTGCCGGTAAAACGAACCGTGGCAGAGACTGCTTCCTTCACCTCGCCGGCGGCAACGGCATGAGTGCCTCCGTCCATCGGTTCTGTACTGTCGACAGTATTGAGGCCGGCGATCCTCTTGCCGGCACAGCAACCCATGCCGAGAGCAATCTGCTGATCAGTTGGCCGCGGCCGAAGTGGTCGCGAAGCCTGCGAATCGCCCGTGATATGGATGACGACCTGGCATCACGGATCAATCGTCTTGCGGCCAGTGGACGGCGGGTGAACCTGATTCACCAGCGTGGTCGTCCGGAGCACAGTCACCGGCTTTACCTGTTGCCGGAAGGCCGCAGCTTTGACGTTGAGCGGCGTGACCTGCCGGCGTTTCTGGAGGCCCTGGCGTCCGGCAACGACCTGAGTGGGTGGGCCGGCGCAGCGATGACCGACTCCCTGGTGCTGTGTTGCACCCATGGCCGCAAGGACAAGTGCTGTGCCAAGTTTGGATATGCGACCTATCAGGAGCTCGCCCGTACAGTCGCAGACCGGGACCTGCCGTTTGAGGTCTGGGAAAGTTCCCATCTGGGCGGATGCCGGCTTGCGGCGAGCATCATGGTGTTCCCGTCCATGCGTAAATACGGCCGCGTTGCGCCGGAACAGGTGCTGCCTTTTCTGCAGCATGAGGCAGATGGCCTTCCCTACCTGCCCTGTTATCGTGGCCAGTCGCTGCTGACGCCTGCCCAACAGTGCGCTGAAATCTCCGCCCTGGAGTGGCTTTCTGACAGAAACATTTGTGCGGCACTGTCAGTTGGTCCGGAAGCTTCCTGTGATGACAGCAAGGAGGTTGTGGTGCAAGTGGACTGGGCGTCGAATGATGATTCCGGGGCACTGACAGCCCGATGCGGCACCATGGAGGTCGTGCGCGTCGATACCTGTGCGGACCTGGACGAGGGCCCTACGGCGTCGCTTTGCTGGGTGGTAAAAAACATAAGGCCGCTTTGAGCGGCCTTATGTGTGGTTCTGCCAGTCTTCCGTTTACCAGTCGACCCCGTAACTGACCATCACCGATCGGCCGGGTGCAGTGGTGTACTGGGTGTCGAAATTGTAGATCTGCGAGATCACCGGGAAGTAATCCTCATTCAGCAGATTGTTGATGGCCAGGGTGATATCCCCGTTGCCGGTCCGCCAGGTGCTGGTCAGATCCAGAACCGTGAAGGACTCCACCTCGCCCTGGCCAAAACCGCTACCGCTAAAGCGGTCGCGATCACCCACGACCATGGCCTGCAGGCGATTGCTCCAGCGCGCAGTAGTATCGTGTTCCACATAGCCGGTGAGCTTGAGTGGTGAAATCCGGTTGCCGGCAAGATAGGTGTCGTAGCTGCCATCATCGTCAGAATCGACTTTGCCTTCCATCCAGGTGAAGGTGCCGCCGGCACTCAGGTCGCGGGTGGGATAGGTGTTGAGCTCTGCCTCGAAACCGTAGATACGTTCAGGGCTGCGCAGCACGGGAATGGGCTCGTTGGCGTTGGCTGCCGCAAGGCTGGTTCCCAGTTCCGACTCACTGTAGAACAGCGTCAGTGCAAGATCGGCGCGATCCCAGACGGCCTCGGTGCCAACCTCGTAGTTGTCGACCACCTGTGGCTCAGGGCGGATCTGATCCAGCGATGTGCCCTGCTGGGGCTGGCGCAGGGTGCGGCCAATCTCCGGCACCGTGAAGCCCTGAGAGAAGCTGGCGGTGGCTGCCCAGACATCGTTCACCTGGTATCGGGCCCCGGTATTGAAGACCGTTTCGCTGTACTCCAGCTCACCGCCTTCGACGTCTGCACCAAACACCGTGGTGTAGTCGTCCACCTCGAACCAGAATTTTTCGTAGCGGACACCAGCATTAACGGTCCACTTCGGATTCAGCCGAAGTTCCGCCTGCAGGAACGGCGCCACACTGTTCTGGTCCATTTCAGGTACGAACGTCCGCCCGTCTTCCAGGGGCTGGGCCGTGGTTTCCATCAGGGTGTCCAGGCCCCAGAGCAACTTGGCGCCAGACATGACGTCAAACGGCGTTTCAAAGTCCAGACGGGAGCCGATGCGCTCCGATTCGGTCAGCGACTGTCCACCGCCGGGATAGAAGGTGGCGAAGTACCCGAATCGGGTCATGTAGTCGCGATAATACAGCTGCGCACCCAGTGAGGTATTGCCGAACAGTTGCTGGTCGCTGTAGGTCAGGTTCACGTTCAGGTTTTCAGTGCCCTGATCCTCGCCGCCCGGGTCGCCTTTGACGGCGCGGGTTTTCTGCTCGCCGTACACGCCCGCTTCAAGGACGTAATTGGTGTCCTGCTTGATGTCGTAGTAGCTGGTGGTCAGTTCCAGGCGCTTGTCGGCGTCCAGGTCGAAGCCGAGCTTTGCCAGCACGTCGAACTCGCGGGAGTCGGCAATGCCACCCTGGCCGTTCGGGTCCGGCGGGATGCGGTCGCCATCGGCATCGAAGACATTAGCGCGTTTTTCGTAGGAGCCTCGGAGCTGGTAGTCAAGGGCTCCTGAGCCACCGGTCACGCTCTGGGATAGCCCGAATTGTTCGCTGTCCTTGATGTGCTCGGTCGAGAAACCACCATTCAGTTCGGTGCGGTATAGGGGGGCGCCTTTCTCGTTCTTGCGGGTGATGATGTTGATGATGCCGCCGGTACCGCCAAAGCCGTACACACCATTGGAGCCCCGGATCACTTCGATGCGCTCGATCGATGACGGGTCAATGGAGTTCAGGGAATGAAGCCCGTCGCGCAGGCTGATGGTCTGGGGGATGCCGTCAATCAGTACGAACAGGTTTCGGCCACGCAGCGTCTGCGCCACACTGGTTAAACCGTGGGTAGAGGGCGACAGGCCTGGAACGGTTTTGGCCAGAATATCGCCCACGTTGCCACCCAATGAGGACTGTTTGTCGATGGCGTCGCGGTCAACCACGGTGACCGCACCGGGGTTAACGTTGAGGGAGTCGAGACCGCGAGTGGCGGTTACTTCAAGTGTATCAAGAGATTTCGGTGCCTGATCGGTGCCTTCCTGAGCAGTTGCGGTTGTGGCGCATCCAAGCGCGAAGATCAGGGAATAGCGAAGAGGGTTGGGTTGTTTGAGCATGGTTCTCGGCACCTGATGGTTGTTTTTCGTCACGATGCGGAAACTAAACTAAATGTAATCGATTATCAATACTAATTGCATTGTAACAATGGCCGGCTTTTCGTGTCGGTGAAAGAGCAAAGTCGATGAACCTGTAGACCTTCGGAACCTTTAGACCTGTGGAGAGTGACGTGAACAAACCTGGACGATTGATAGGCCTGATGATGTTCGCCGTCATCATGCCGGTGACCGCTGCCGCCGCTGAAGCAACGTTTGACCCGTTTCAGCGTCTGCTAACACAGTACCTGACAGAGTCGACAACGACCGACGGTGGCCTGGTTTCTGCATTTGACTATGAGGCGGCCCTGGCCTCATCGCAGACCGACGGCCTGCTGGCGGATCAGCGTGACCGCCTTGCAGATTTCGATACCGGCACCCTCGATGGCGAGGCTGAATCCGTCGCCTTCTGGCTCAACGCCTATAATTTCTTCATGATCGACCAGATCCTGACTGAGCGACCGGACGGAGAACTCGTCGACTCGGTCTGGGACTACGGCGGTCGCGTCAATCCCTTTGTGGACAGTGTTTTTGACCGGGAAAAGTTTGAGATAGGCGGACAGGAATACAGCCTGAACCAGATGGAGAAGGATATCCTTCTTGGGGAGGAATACGCAGATAAAGGGTGGAAAGACGCGCGGGTACACTTCGCGGTGAATTGTGCGTCCGTTGGCTGCCCGCCATTGCGGGAGACTGTCTACACGGCTGACAATCTGGAAAACCTGCTGGCAGAGAATACCCGGCGTGCGTTCAATACGGATCGGCATCTGAGGATCGATACTGATACAGCGTATGTCACCGAACTGTTCAAGTGGTACGCGACGGATTTCGAAGAGGCATCGGGAACACCAAAGGCGTTTATCAGGGCCTGGGCGGATGCGTCAGTGGCGAGTCGCGTCGCGCAAACGTCTGCGATGGAGTACATCGATTACGACTGGGCGCTTAACAAGCCCGACAATTTTTCTGAATTCCGATAATCGGTGTTGGTCGGCCCGACCGCCGTTCATACCGGATTGGTGGCCAGGATTTTCTTCAGAAAGTCCTTGGTTCGTGGGTCCTTGGGATTATGGAAAATCTCACTGGGAGGCCCCTGCTCCACGATTCGACCTCCGTCGATAAAGATCACACGGTCGGCCACGTCCCGCGCGAAGGACATTTCGTGGGTAACCACCATCATGGTCTGGCGTTCCGAGGCCAACTGTTTCATCAGCCCCAGCACTTCTTCCACCCACTCGGGGTCGAGTGACGAGGTGGGCTCGTCAAACAGGATGACTTCCGCGCCCGTTGCCATGGCACGGCCGATACCGACCCGCTGTTGCTGTCCGCCGGACATGGACGCCGGATAGGCATCTGCCTTGTCGGCGAGGCCGATCCGATCAAGTATCTCCCGTGCGCGCTGGTAGGCTTTTTCTTTCGGCCAGCGATCCACCACGAGCAACCGTTCCGCGATGTTCTGCAACGCGGTCTTGTTGGAGAACAGGGCATAGTTCTGGAAAACGAACGCGGTTCGCCGGCGCATGGAGAGAATGTCCGCGCGGCTGGCGCGGTTCACGTCCACGGTCAGATCACCCACGGTCATGGTGCCTTTGGTGGGTTGTTCCAGAAAGTTGACGCAGCGCAACAGGGTGGATTTTCCGGTCCCTGAGGGACCGATGATCACCACGATCTCACCTTCTTCGATGGCGAGATCGATGCCGTCGAGAACCACGGCCTTGCCAAAATGTTTGCTCAGTGATTCCAGTTTGATCATCGGCTGTAGGCCTTGTTCAGACGGATTTCCAGGTAGTGCTGAAGCTTGGAGAGCATCTCAACAACGATCCAGTACATGATGGCGGCAACAATGAAGGCCTCGAAGTACAGGAAACTGCCGGCGGCCTCTTTCTGGGTGGCACCCATCAGCTCGGTAACCCCCAGGGTAAATGCCAGGGAGGTGGCCTTGATCATGTCGATGAAGTAGTTCATCAGCGTGGGCAGTGCCACACGTGTGGCCTGGGGCAACACTATCCGTCGCATCAGCTGGCCGTTGGTCATGCCGATCGACAGGGCGGCTTCGGTCTGGCTGCGGTCCACACCCACGATGGCGGCACGTATCGATTCCGCCATGTACGCCGAAAAATGCATGGTCAGGCCCATGATGGTCGCCGTAACGCCGTCTATGACCGTCAATGCACTGACCAGTTGCGGCAGCCCGTAATAGAACAGGAACAACTGCACCAGCAGCGGAGTGCCCCGGAAAAAGGAAATGAACACGATGGTCAGCTGATTGAGCACCGGGATGCGCAGCACCCGGACGACGGCGAACAGGCAGGCAAGGATCAGCGCCAGCACCATCCCGACGCCGGCCAGTTGCAGGGTGAGGGGCAGGTACCCGAGCAACACAGGTACCAGCCCAAGCATGTATTCGACGTTCAACACGTCCATAGCGAGTCAGGCCTTGGTGGCGCCCCTCAGGGCTGGGTGATGTCGGTGCCGAACCACTTCTCTGAAATGGAGGCCAGGGTTCCGTTGTCACGCAGGGCTGTCAGGGCTGCGTTTACTTCATCACGCAGCGCTCGTCCGGCGTCCGTGTCGCGAAACGGGTAGGCGTTGGTGATCTGGGAGAACGTTGGGCCGGCGAGCTCCAGCGGCAGTGGCTTCTCCTTGATGATCTGGCTGGCACTGACCCGGTCCATAACGAAGGCGTCCACGCGACCCAGAGCGGTATCACGCTCCAGATTGCTCTCATAGGTTTTGATGTTGATTTGGTCTGCATAGGGCAGTTCCCGCAACAGGGCCTCGAAGTTGGAGCCCAGATTCACCGCGACGGTTTTACCCTTCAGATCTTCCACACCCTCGACCTCGGTGTTGCCTTCCTTGGTTACTACCTGAGCACCGTCATAGACATACGGTTCGCTGAAAATGTAGGCCTTCTGGCGCTCCTCGGTGATGGTGATCTGGTTGGCAACGGTGTCGATGCGCCCGGATTCCAACATGCCAAACAGGCCTGAGAAGTTGGCGGTCTGGTACTGGATTTCACGCCCCATTTCCTTGCCAATTGCGTTCATCACATCAACTTCAAACCCTTTGAGGGTATCCTGCTCCACAAAGGTAAACGGGAAATACTGGCCGGACATTCCGACTCTCAAGGGGTCTCCCTGGGCAAGAGCAGGAGCACTTACCATCATGGATACGATGATCAACGAATGAATCAATAGTGTTTTCATAGAACCTCCTTCCAGAGTTTGTCGCCTTCACGGCCCACGTTGGGACGAGCATGGAGTTATCATACGCGCCCTTGGCGTTTATTGAGAGTCGCGGTAGCCGCGACGATGCTCTTTTCGATCACCCACAACCGATCCTGCCCCCAACAGCTGACCTCCCCGTAACGGAAGCTGGGAACGCCCCATAGCCCGCAGTCATACATGGCTTTGCGGTTGTTTTCCGCCCACTCACGCCAGCTTTGATCGTTCAATAAAGCCTTGGCTTTCTGCCAGTCCAGGCCGGCTCGTTCGACGATTACTTTCAGACCGGCATCGGTTTCGGAGCGGATGCCTTCGGCATTGACGGCCCTGGCGTAGGCCAGCATGTAGTCGGTCTCGCGACCGAGTGAGCGGGCGTATTCGAACAAGGCATAGCATCTTTCCACGCCCGGCCCCAAAGGATCGGCGACGAAACCATACGGAATGCCCAGTTTGTTGGCTTCCCTTTTGGTGTCGTGGAAGATGTACCACTTTTTGGCATCCGGTACCGACTGCCCGCGCATCAACATGGGCAGAACCGGTTTCAGTTGAAGAGGAATATTCCACGCCTTGGCCAACTGGACTGCTCGCTCCAGGCCCAGATAGGAGTATGGGCTGCGGATGGAAAAGAAGACCTCAAGGGTGGTGGTCGCTCGATGGCCGTCAGCCGGGCTGGGGCTGCTACTCATCAAATCGGACCATGTGCGCGTGAAAAGGACCGCATCGGGGACGTCCCGGTTCAGTCCCTGTTCGTTTAGACGCCGCTCAAGATGATCCAGGCGGTCCACACCCCAGAACCATTCACCCAGGTACCTCGTCATGCTGCCTTGATAGTGCCCTAGCCTCCGGAGCAACCGTTCATTCTCGGACAGCTGTGCGTGGTCATACCTTGCGGGCGCTGTGTCCGGTGGCGAGCCGGAATGTGAATGCCATAGATCTTCCAGCACACGCACGGCGGTTATCAGCCCTTCACCGGTTTTTTCTGCATTGAGCAGACGGGCCGTGGCTGTCGTCAGTTCGGTCTCGGAGGGCGCCGTCGGCCGGTCTGGAGGCGTGAAGCCGTATAGTTGTGCGAGCCTTGTGGCGTCCTGTTGCGCCCAGGTGCGCCAGAGAGCCGGCTCGGGGTACATGTTGTCGTCCAGTTGCCAGACAGTATGGACCCGGAAACGCACATAAAAACGTTCCTGTAGCTGGATAAGCGCCTGCAACAGGGGCAGCCCAAATGGGTCTCGGGGGTTTACGAACACCTGGACAAGATCGCTCTCACCCCGCGTTTTTGCCCGTATGTTGTGAAGGGATCGTTGCAGAGCGTATCTGGGCGCACTGGAAAGGGCACGGGCGAGCCAGGGCATAACATCGGCTTTGACCGGACGGCGCATAAGGTCGTCTCTTTGTTGTTATTGGTTAAGTTGAAGCCAGCGCGCCAGCTGCGAGCCGGGGTTTCGGCTGATGGACCACGGCAACCATACCATCACTGCCAGGATAATCGCGCCTGCGGCGACGGTAAGTACCGGATTCAACGTGAACGTGTTCCCCAGGCCTGCAAACACCACCGTCATTGGCAGCATGCCAACGAAGGTGGCAATCGCAAAGCGCCAGGCGCGTATGGCAGTGACGCCGGCGGCGTAACTGATCAGGGCGAACGAGAAAACGGGTATCAGCCGGGTCAGCAGGATGGCAATGGTGAGAAAGCGTTGCGAGCCATCCCGTGCAAGCACAGGGTTGTCCGGAAAACGTTTGCAGATCACCTCGCGTCCGAGGCAACGGGCAACCCAGAACGCCGCCATGGCGCCCAGCAGGGCACCGGTTGCTGCAATGGCGGTTCCCTCAAGCACACCAAACGCCAGACCTGCGGTTGCACTGACCGGAAGTGTGGGAATCGGGCCTATCACAACCGCCATCGTCATCAGCAGCATCAGCAACAGTGGGCCGGCAGCCCCCTGGCTTTTCAGCCATTGTGCAAGGGCATCTGGAGACAGGTCCGCAGGTATTCCCAATATCTGCAGCAGCCACCAGGCACCTGCCAGGGCAGCCATTACCACAACAACGATGGCGATTCTCAGTGTCATTCCGCCCACCGGAACCCCCGGTAATCAAACCCCTGTTCCAGCGTGGGTTTAACGACGTCGAAATAGGGGGAGGCGTCGAAATCCCGGGGCGCAAATAGAGAATGGTGGCGAATCCGGAAGTACTCGCGCTTTTGCGCGTCGCAAGCCGGATCACCTTCTGATTCGGACAGGCTTACGGGCAGTATCGGGTAACGGAGGGCCTGGAATCCCTCGGCGATGAATGTGGAGCAGATCGCCCGCGTGGGATCACCGCTGCCAAGGGCCAGAAGCGAACGTCGGTAACGGGACGGTACCGGTGGCGTCGGGCACAGGTAGCGTGCCAGATCCCAGACGTTTTTCAGGTCGTACTGGTGGCCGAGCCGGCTTTTCGAGTAATCCACAAGCTTGTCGATATCATTGTCGGTGAGTCCGACCGGGCGACAGATGCGGGTATGGGTGTTGCGGTATGCCGACAGCGAAAGCGGGCGAATACCTTCCTCAAGATCCGCCTCGATCAGTACATGTGGCTCGCCATTGCCGGCGGCGCCAAGGCCCGCGTTCGGTCCCAGGTAAAGGGCGGCGTGCGACCAGGTTGACTGAGTCAGGTACTTGATGGCTACACTGATTCGCGTATTTCCCTCCACCAGTAAAACGTCGCCGGGCTGAAGAGTTTTTTCCAGGGCCTCCCAGGCGGAGGTGCGCACCGAGTGTTGGGTGACCTGCTTTGAAAGATAGGTGGTCAGGCGCCGTGACAGCCAGTTCAGTAGCATCGGTACTCCGGTTGTTGGCGGTAGGTTGATAGCAACAAGGACAAACAACCGGACTGACTGTTACAACGCCCTGGCGCCGTTTTACGCAGCAGTGGGAGCCGGTTGCCTCGAAAGCGTAAGCGTATCGTAATCACGAAGCAGATACAGCGCCGCGCATGCGGCGAGCATGGGCCAGGCCGCAAAGAACAGGAGGTTATCGAAAGGCTGCAGGTATTTCGCGAATGAGGACAGGGTGGAAGCACCGTGGAAGATCAGGAGTGCGCCGTAAGTCCAGGTTTTCAGAAGGCCAGCAACAAACATCAGTATCAGCACAAGTTGTGCGATGCCGATGAGGTAGACGGCTGTCTCGCCAAGGCCATCGAGCCCGTAGAATGAATCGAAAACCTTGATAGCGTGCTCGGGCTGAACCAGTTTATCCAGGGTCCAGACCAGAAAAACAACGAAAACACCAAGTCGAAGTAACAGCAGGGCAAGGGGTAACTGCTTGGGCATTCCATATCTCCTTTCGAATTTTGAATGATCGTTCCAGAGACAGAGCGGCGGTGTGGGAGTTCCATTGGCAAGCGAAAAGAGTGGTTCTGTCAGAGCCTGGTGTAACGTCCGGAAGGGGCGGGTGTCGTTAAACGAAAGCGAAGAGCATCACGGGTCCGACGTGTCGTTTCCGGAGTGCCGAGCGTTGAGCGACTCACTGACACGTTCGTCAATCCGGCGTACCAGATCTTCGTCCAGCTGCTGGCTCGAGTGGGCGTTCATAAGCTCTATGCTGGCCCGCAGGCTGCCAATGAAGCTACGACATCGACCGCACATCAGCAGGTGCATTTTCACAGACATTACTTTCCCGGTGCCCAGCTCACCGTCAATGTAATCGCTGGCGATGCGAGCCAGATCCCGGCACATTAACATTCGCCTGTCTCCTGAAATGTCTCAACCATCAGAAAGATTTTCTGCCGTGCCCGATGCAGGAGCACGCGCAGGTTAGAGGCGCTGACATCCAGAATGTTACACACGTCGTCGGATTTGTGCTGATGCGCTTCGTACAACATCAATGCTGATCGTTGTGTTTCCGGCAGTGCGGACAGGTGTCGATCAAGGCAGTCGCTCAGTGCACCGTTCTCCATCAGTGCCTGGGCGGACTCATTGGTTTTCAGGCTCGGCGGTGTGGCCCAGCGACCATTGGGCGCAAAGCGGGCGGCGAGGTCCGGGTCCAGCGCTTCCGAAAAATCCGCGTTCACTTCCCTCTTGGTCTTTCGGAGATGATTCTTGGCCCGGTTTGCCACGATACGGTGCAACCATGTCTTCAGGCCGGAACGGCCCTCAAATGTCTGAACGGCGTCGATAACCGTCACCCAGCAATCCTGGACAATTTCCTCTGCCGAGGCGTGATCAAGGTAAAAGCGGGCGACGGCCATCATGCCAGGGGTGTATAAACGCACAGCCTCGCGAAAGGCGCCCTGGTTCCCCGACTTCAGGCCGGTGATGAGGATGTCGTCGTCAGATTGGTGCGTTGTGGTTTCCATTCCGTATACCCCAGGACACCCGCGTTAGAGCGTTGTTATAAACATGTTATTGGACATCCAGAGCGGCCTGGACAATGGTATGTCTATAGTCGCAGCCATTAGTTCCAGTAATGATGAGTCACTGCTCAAAAAAATTTTAGACCCTGGCTGCTGTAACATCCAGCGCTTTGGCGTGTCTCTCAGAGCAACCGTTTTCACTTTTAATTTATGGATTTAGCTATGAACTCCAAAAAGCTCGTTTTGCTGCTGGTTATCGGTGTCGTGGTTGCACTGTTTGTCAGTTTTGGCGGTCACGAGATACTCACGCTGGAAAACCTGCAGAAACACCAGTCTGCCATTGAACAGTGGATCAATCAGAATTTGCTGGCGGCGGTGCTTGGGTTTGCAGGAGTGTATGTGGTGGTAACGGCGCTGTCGCTGCCCGGTGCCGCGATCATGACGCTGGCCGGCGGTGCCTTTTTCGGTAATGTCTATGGTCTGGTTGCAGTATCCATCGCATCGACCATCGGTGCCTCACTTGCGTTCCTGGTGGCCAGGTTTCTGATGCGGGATACCTTGCGGGAGAAGTACGCGGAAACCGTCGCAAAGATGGACCGTGGCATCAAAAAAGACGGTGCGTTCTATCTTGCCACCCTGCGTCTGGTACCGGTATTTCCGTTCTTCCTGATTAACCTGGCGATGGGCCTGACCGCCATGAAGCTGAAGACCTACGCTCTGGTGAGCTGGGCGGCGATGCTGCCGGGTACCTTTGTGTATGTAAACGCCGGCACTCAGCTGTCGACGATTGAAACCACCAGCGACATTGTGTCCGCCAATATTCTGCTGTCTTTCGCGCTGTTGGGGGTGTTCCCGCTGATCGCCAAGTTTGTTGTCGGTTTCATTCGCAAGCGCCGGGTGTACGCCGGCTGGCAGAAACCAGAGTCGTTTAATTACAACCTGCTGGTGATTGGCGGTGGCTCGGCGGGCCTGGTGTCGGCGTACATTGCCGCAGCGGTTAAGGCCAAGGTGGCGCTGATCGAGAAAGACAAAATGGGCGGAGACTGCCTCAACACCGGTTGCGTACCGTCCAAGGCGCTGATTCGCAGTGCCAAGGCGGCCGACACCCTGCGCCAGGCGAATCGTTATGGCCTGGAGTCGGTACCGGTAAAAGGCTCCTTTGCCAATATCATGGCGAGGGTGAAAGAAGTCATCGCCAAGGTGGAACCCCACGACTCGCCCGAGCGCTTCCGCAAACTGGGTGTTGACTGCATCTCCGGTACCGCCAGCTTCGTATCGCCCTGGGAGCTGGAAGTGGTCCATAGCGACGGTCACACCGAGCGCCTGACCGCGCGCAGTATTGTGGTGGCCACTGGGGGCAAGCCGGCAGTGCCGCCCATTCCCGGTTTGGCGGACATGGAGCCGCTGACATCGGACAATCTATGGTCCCTGCAGACCCAGCCTGAGCGCTTGCTGGTACTTGGTGGCGGCCCCATTGGCTCGGAACTGGCCCATGCCTTTGCGAGGCTTGGCAGCAAGGTGATCCAGGTGGAAATGGGCGAGCGTTTGCTGGCCAAGGAAGACGCCGATGTCTCCGAGGTCATCCGGAAACAGTTTGAACAGGATGGCATTGATCTGCGGCTTAACCACGCCGCCAAGGAGTTCGCTGTCGAGGACGGAGAAAAGGTGGCCTACTGCGAGTTCAACGGCGAGCGCGTGAGGATCGTGTTTGACCAGGTTCTGGTTGCTGTTGGTCGTGCCGCTCGAACTGACGGCCTGGGGCTGGAAAAGATAGGGGTGGAAACCCTGCCCAATGGCACTGTGCCAGTGGCAGAAGACATGAGTATGCGCTTCCCCAACGTCTTCGCCTGTGGCGATGTGGCCGGGCCCTATCAGTTTACCCACGCGGCGGCTCACCAGGCCTGGTACGCGGCAGTGAACGGTCTGTTTGGCGAGTTCAAGCGTTTCCAGGTGGATTACCGGGTGATGCCCTGGGTGACCTTTACCTCGCCGGAAGTGGCCAGGGTCGGCCTTAGCGAGGCCGAAGCCAAGGAAAAAGGTGTGGCTTACGAAGTCACCCGCTATGGCCTGGACGACCTGGATCGTGCCATTGCTGAGAGTGAGGATTACGGTTTTATCAAGGTGCTCACGCCGCCAGGGAAGGACAAGATTCTGGGTGCCGTCGTGGTCGGTGTGCACGCCGGCGAGATACTGGCCGAGTTCACCCTGGCCATGAAGCACGGCCTGGGCCTGAACAAAATTCTGGGCACTATCCACCCTTACCCGACCTGGAACGAATCAGCCAAGTATGCCGCTGGAGAGTGGAAGCGCGAACACGCACCCCAGGGCATTCTCAAACTGCTTGAGAAACTTCACGGCTGGCGCCGTGGCAAACAGACCGGCGACAAGGCCGGCCGGGAAGTAACAACGTAAAACAGAATAAGTGCAGGTGTTACAGGGCCTGCACCTTTTTTGGCACTCATAGATTCATCGTCAACACGGAGCAGCTATGCCCCTGACCCAAACCGCCGAAAGACGTATTCCCGCCGTGGAAGTGCTGGAACCGAGGGCCCGCGACAGCTGGACCCACACCCGCAACGGCGACCCGCGCGGCTACATTGATTCCGACAAGCTCAAGGAACTGTGGATTCATACCGGCACCGCCTGCAACCTGGCCTGCCCGTTTTGCCTGGAAGGGTCACACCCCGGCGATGGCCGTATTCCGGGCATGAAGTTGAGCGACGTGAAACCCTTTATTCACGAAGCCCTGGATATGGGGGTGGAGCAGTTCTCCTTCACCGGCGGTGAGCCTTTCGTGATCAAGGATTTCATCAATATCCTCGATTACGCCAGCCAGCACCGTCCCTGCTTTGTCCTGACCAATGCCACGGATCCGCTGCTCAAACGCCGTCATCAGGTGCTGCCGTTACTGGACAACGCGTACCCGATCCATTTCCGCGTCAGCCTGGACTTCCCTGACCGGGCCCGGCATGACGTGGACCGGGGTGAAGGCAGTTTCGATAAGGCATTGGAGGGGATTCGCTGGCTGGTCGACCAGGGTTTTCAGGTATCGATTGCTCGCCAGACCGATCCGGAGGAGATTCCGGCGGATGTGGAAGCGGCTTTCCGCGAGATTCTGCGGGACTGGGGCATTCCTGAAACGCTGGCATTCACCGCGTTCCCTGATCTGGGGACGCCCGGCTCAGAAGACGGCAGCCCGGAGATTACCGAAACCTGCATGGAGAAATACCCCACCAAAGAGGCACGGTCGCACTTCATGTGCACTTATACGCGCATGCTGGTGAAGCGGGATGACCGGGTGCGGGTGTATGCCTGTACGTTGGTGGATGACGATCCGCAGTATGACCTTGGCGGGACACTGGCGGAGAGCATGGATGAGCGGATTATGTTGCGGCATCACCGGTGTTTTGCCTGTTATCGGTTTGGGGCTAGTTGTTCGGCGCCTGGGTGATTCTTTTTTAGGACTGGTTGCTGGGAGTTGGCGGTCTGGGGGTGGTGTTTTATTTCCTTGAGAAAAAGAACTCGCTTTGTTCAGACACCTTTTTCCTGGCGGAAATAAAACACCACCCCCAGACCGCGGTTGAATGACTGCAATTCGCTGGATTAGAACAAAGAACGGACGAGGAAAAGACAGACGATGAATTTCACGGAAGCGACCCTGTTTTGGGGGTTTTTGGTGGTTTATGGGGTGGTGATGTATGTGTTGTCGCCCAAGAGCAAAAACGCCAATTCGTTCTATAAAGGTGCGGATGATCAGGGTAACCCGGTAAGTCAGTGGTCGCTGACGGCGAGTATTTTCATCAGTTGGATCTTTGCCAAGTCGGTGACCAACGCGGCCAACCTGGGGGCTGCTTATGGTGTCACCGGCGGTCTGGCGTACGCCAGTTACTGGCTGTCGATTCCCGTGGCCGGCTACATCATCTATTTGATTCGGACCCAGACCGGTGCCCGCAGCCTGCAGGATTTCCTCACGTCGCGCTTTGGCCGGCTGGCCAGTCTGGCGTTTGCGGCGGCCATCCTGATCCGTCTGTATAACGAAGTCTGGAGTAACACCGCCGTGGTGGGCGGCTATTTCGGGCTGCCGGGTGAGTGGGAGTACTACTCCGCGGCGATGCTGTTTACCGTCTTTACTCTCGCCTACAGCCTGAAAGGTGGCCTGCGGTCGTCGATATTCACGGATGTGATTCAGGCGTTCGTGTTTGTGTTCTTTGTCGGCGCGGTGCTGTTCCTGATTGTGCCGGCCAATGACACCAGTGCCCTGCTCACCGACGGTGAGTTCAAGCTCAATGCCGGCTTTGACCTGTTGCTCGTCGCGCTGTTGCAGATGTTCAGCTACCCCTTCCACGATCCGGTGCTAACCGACCGCGGCTTTGTGAACAAGGAAAAAACGATGTTGAAGAGCTTCGTGGTGGCAGGACTGCTGGGCTTTGTGGCGGTGTTCATCTTCAGCCTCGTCGGTGTTCACGCACGGCTCAATGGCATTGAGGCCATGGGTAATGCGCCCGCGGCTGTCGGACAATCGCTTGGGTTGGCGGCGCTCTTCTTCATGAGTGTGGTGATGATGACCTCCGCCGGCTCCACGCTGGATTCCACATTCAGTTCACTGGCCAAGTCCCTGGCGGTGGATCTGCCACGGCTGGCGAAACGTGCCAAAGACCGCTTGCCGAGCGTTCGCGTGGGCGCGGTCATCATGATTGTGTTCGCACTGCTGGGTAACCTGCCGATGTTTGCCGGCACCGATATTCTCAAGGCCACCACCATTTCCGGCACCATGGTGATGGGGCTGGCACCGGTGTTCCTGTTTTACGGTTTTACCCGCTGGTCGCCCTGGAGCTTTCATCTCAGTTTCTGGACCGGCCTGGGTCTGGGTGTGCTGCTGGCAACGGGGCTGATTCCCGCCAGCTGGGCCATCGGTGACGGCAAATACGCCATGCTGCTGGGTGTAAACGCCTACGGCTTCCTGATCTGCACCGCCGGTTTCTTTGTGCCGCTGGTCGTCCGCCGACTTGCCGGGCGCTCTCTGGCGGCCGGGGAGGTTTAGGAGGTGGTGTCGTGACCGAGGGCCGGAGTTGTCCGCTGGCGTATCGCTACGATCCGGCGTCGCTGTGTGCTGAGCCGCAACAGGTGGCCGGGGACGTGCTGTATGTTATCGGTGGCCTGTACGGAAATCCCCTTGCCCTGGATGAAATCGAGCGATTGGCACGGGCGGAGGAGCGACAGGGTCGCCGGGTGACGTTGGTGTTTAACGGGGATTTTAACTGGTTTAACGCCACCGACGGGCTGTTCCGGGAGATCAACAATCGGGTGCTGGAGCACACCGTCAGCCTGGGCAACGTGGATTATGAACTGGCCAACCCCAATGATGGCGCCGGCTGCGGTTGTGCCTATCCGGATTTCGTGGATGAGGGCGTCGTGGCACGTTCCAACGCCATTATGGGGCGGCTGCAGGGGGTGGCCGGGGAGCATTCCGATATTCAGGCGCGGTTATCCCTCTTACCCCGTTACCGTTGCCTGATATTTGGAGGCCTAAAGGTTTTGGTGATTCACGGCGATCCGGAGTCCCTCGCCGGTTGGGGGTTGGCCTATGAATCCTTTGTGGCTGGTAACGAGGCGAAGCTGACGGAGTGGTTCCTGGCCAGCGGTGCTGATGTGATTGTCTCCACCCACACCTGCCTGCCAGTACTGTGGTCGGGAATGGTGAACGAGCGACGTTGTGTGGTTGCCAACAACGGGGCAGCCGGAATGGGGAATCTGCGGCAGGACCCCCGTGGGTTGATCACCCGGATCGGTCTGGCGAGCCCCGTGGCTGAGCCGGTTGCCGGTCTTGAGCGGCAGGGCCTGAATGTCTCACTGTTACCCGTGGACTATGACGTCGACGCCTGGTTAGAGCAGTTTGACCGGCTCTGGCCGGCGGGTTCGGCCGCCGCTGTGTCGTACCGGGACCGGATCGTTGGAGGGACTTCGATAACCGCAGACGATATTACGTTTCCCCCTGGAAGGGGCTCTATAGGGTAACGAATTTGTCACTGGCGGTTGGTGTAATAATGTCTATTCTGAAGGTGAGAGGTAGCCATCGGGGCTGGCGGCCCCAGAGCGCCGACTTGAAATATATTTTGTGGTCTATATAATTTAACGCTAACTTTTTGAGGCGAATCGATCACGTTATGACATCAGAAGGCTCGAATACCACCGCCATCACCCTCCGCACGCCGGTCAAGGATGATGGCTACAGGCTTCACCAGTTGGTGGCACAATGCCCCCCGCTGGACCCTAACTCGATCTACTGCAACCTCCTGCAGTGCAGCCATTTTGCCGAAACCGGCGTGGCCGCGGAGATAGACGGCGATCTGGTCGGCTTTATTTCCGGATATATTCCCCCCCAACAGCCCAAAACCGTTTTTGTCTGGCAGGTGGCCGTTCACGAGAAAGGTCGTGGGCAAGGTCTTGCCAAGCGGATGTTGAAGGCGATTGTGGCCAGGGACGCGTGTAAAGACGTGACCCACATGGAAACCACCATCACTGAAGACAATGAGGCTTCCTGGGCGCTGTTCCGGTCCTTTGCCCGTGACATGGGTGCTGAACTGACTTACCACGAGCACTTTGAGAAAGACACCCACTTTGGCGGCAAGCACGACTCCGAGTTCCTGCTCCGCATCGGGCCTTTCACAAAGACGGCGTAGCAGCCTTCCCGAACGACCGATCCCCCTGTTTGGACTAGCCGGCAGATTGCTGAGGTGAATCTGTCACAACGGCTTCAACCAACGTGCTACCGCACAGTTACCTCGAACCTGACATGCTAAGAGGCAAGACAATGGAACTTTTCAAGTCGACCGAATCCGAAGTACGCGTTTATTCCCGTGCCTTTCCGGTGATCTTTAACCGTGCCAAGAACGCGCACCTGTACACCGAAGATGGCAAGGAATACCTGGACTTCCTGGCCGGCGCCGGGTCACTGAACTATGGCCACAACAACGACATTCTCAAGAAAGCGCTGCTCGAGTACATTGAAAGCGATGGTGTCAGCCAGGGCCTGGATATGTTTACCACCGCCAAGCACGATTTCATTGAGTCGTACAAGAAGCACATCCTGGACCCCCGTGGCCTGGACTACAAAATGCAGTTTACCGGTCCTACCGGCACCAACTGCGTGGAAGCGGCCCTGAAACTGGCTCGCAAGGTGAAAGGCCGCAATGGCATCGTGTCCTTCACCAATGGCTTCCACGGCGTCACCATGGGCGCGGTCGCGGCCACAGGTAACAAGCACCACCGTGGTGGCGTTGGCACCCCGCTGGGGAATGTGGACTTCATGTTCTATGACGGCTACCTGGGTGAGAACGTAGACACCCTGGAAATCATGGACAAGGTGTTGTCCGACGGCTCCTCCGGCTTTGAACTGCCGGCAGCGGTCATCGTTGAAGCGGTCCAGGGCGAAGGCGGATTGAACGTCGCCCGCGCTGAATGGCTGCAGGGCCTCGAGAAGCTGTGCAAAAAGTACGACATTCTGTTGATCGTCGACGATATCCAGGCAGGGAACGGCCGTACCGGCGAGTTCTTCAGTTTCGAATTTGCGGGCATCAAGCCGGATATCGTAACGGTATCCAAGTCGTTGAGCGGTTACGGCCTGCCGATGGCCCTGGTGCTGTTCAAGCCGGAGCTTGATGTCTGGGGGCCGGGCGAGCACAACGGCACCTTCCGGGGCAACAACATGGCCTTTGTAACCGCCCGCGCAGCGGTCGAGACCTACTGGAAAGACGATGCCTTTGCCAATGAAGTGAAAGCCAAGACCGAGGTTCTGGCTGAAGGGCTGCAGGCAATCTGTGACAAGTACCCGGGCGAGTTCAAGATGAAAGGCCGGGGCATGATGCGTGGCATTGAAGCCACCGACGCTGAAGTGACGGACAAGATCACCGGTCGTGCCTTTGAGAAGGGCCTGATTATTGAAACCAGCGGCCCCAATGACGAAGTGATCAAATGCCTGATGCCGCTGACCACCAGCGAGGACGATCTGCGCAAAGGTGCTAAACTTCTAGGTCAAAGCGTGGACGAAATCATGCAGGAGGGAATGAGCAAGGCGTCCTGAGACGCCTGCCATCTCCCGACACTCATTCTGCAGGATAACGACGGTAACATTATGACTAGCGAACAACATACCGTAGAGAAAATCGGCGGCACCTCCATGAGCAATTATGAGGCGGTGCGCGACAACATCATTCTCGGCGGGCGCTCCAAGGACGACCTGTACCAGCGCATCTTCGTGGTCTCCGCCTATGGCGGTGTCACCGACGAATTGCTGGAGCACAAGAAAACCGGAGAACCGGGTGTCTATGCCCTGTTCGCCGATGCCGAGTCGGACTGGGCCTGGGGCGACGACCTCACCAAACTGATCCAGTTCCTGACCGACATCAATGGCGAGCTGTTCCCGGACCCCATGCTCAAGCAGCAGGCGGACCAGTTCATCACTGACCGCATCGAAGGCGTTCGCGGCTGCCTGATTGATTTGCAACGTCTGTGTTCCTACGGGCAGTTCCAGCTTGAGGAGCATCTGCTGACGGTTCGTGAAATGCTGGCCGGTATCGGTGAGGCCCACAGTGCCTTCAACACTGCCCTGAAGCTTCAGCAGGAAGGCATCAATGCGCGGTTCGTGGACCTGACCGGGTGGCGCGACAATGAACTGCTGCCGCTGGATGAAAAGCTCAAGCAGGCATTCGACGCGGTGGACCTGAGCCGTGAGCTGCCGATCGTGACGGGGTATGCCCAGTGCAAGGAAGGCCTGATGCGTACCTTCGACCGGGGCTACAGCGAGATGACCTTCAGCCGGGTCGCGGTGATTACCAACGCCCGCGAAGCGATCATCCACAAGGAATACCACCTCAGTTCCGCGGACCCCAACATTGTCGGTGCGGATAAGGTCGTCCCCCTGGGGCGCACCAACTATGACGTTGCTGACCAGTTGGCGAACCTCGGTATGGAAGCGATCCACCCGCGCGCTGGCAAGGGCATGCGTCAGAACGAGATTCCGCTGCGGGTGATGAACACCTTCGAGCCGGAGCACACCGGTACCCTGATCACCGGCGACTACGTCAGTGAGAAGCCTCAGGTAGAGATCATCGCGGGTAACAAAGGCGTGTTTGCCATTGAGGTGTTCGATCAGGACATGCAGGGTGAGCCCGGTTCCGACCGTCGCATTCTGGAAGTGCTGGGTCGCTTCAAGGTGCGTTTCGTATCCAAGGACACCAACGCCAACACCATTACCCACTACGTGGACAGTACGCTCAAACACGTCAAACGGGTGGTCAGGGCGCTGAAAGACGAATTTCCCAACGCCGAAATCAGCACTCGCAAGGTGGCGATCGTGTCTGCCATTGGCAGCGATATCAAGGTGTCGGGCATCCTGGCTCGGTCAGTCAAGGCCCTGGCGGACGAGGATATCAGCGTTCTGGCCCTGCACCAGTGCATGCGGCAGGTGGACATCCAGTTCGTAGTGGACGAAGACGCCTATGAGAAGACCATTGTGGCGCTTCACGGCGCGCTGATTGAGCCTCACAACCACGAGTACGCGATTGTTGCAGCGTAACCTGCTGGTTTCTCTACGTCGGTAATTGCCACAACGGACAGTCTGTGCCCCCGGCAACGGGGGATCCACGACGCTGTTCCGCGCGTATTCTCTGGAAATTCGCGATCGGAACCTGTGCCATGACTGACGTTCAGAGCCCGGGGCCGTCTCCGACCATAGCCCATTCCGGCGAAACGGAATCCCTGGTAGGGCTGTACTTCAGGGATGCGTCCCGTTACGAATTGCTCACCAATGAGGGCGAGCGCCGACTTTCACGGCGCCTGACCTTCTGCTATCGGATCATATCTACCGAGCTTGCCTTGCCGGAAGGCACCCCTCAGACATTCCGCGAAGTGGTTGGAAGCCTGGGCGACGCCTGTGCTTTTTCGAGGCGGTGTCGTCGTGCCTACCATCTCGCCACCGCCAGTCGTCAGCGGCTGATTCGCAGCAATCTCCGGCTCGCGGTGCACATCGCAAGGCGCTACGCCAACCGCGGCATTCCCATGTCGGATGTCATTCAGGATGCCAATGTCGGTCTGATCAAGGCCGTGGAGCGGTTTGATCCTACCAAGGGCTTTCGTTTCTCGACCTATGCCTACTGGTGGATCAGCGAAGAGGTGAAGCGGTGCATGAAGCGTGGAACCCGGCTTGTGCATACCCCTGAAAACGTGGTCGATGAAATCCGCCTGTTGCAGAAAAAATCCCTGGTACTGCACCAGACATTGGGCCGCACGCCGTCGCAGACCGAACTGGCGCGGGAGATTGAGGTGTCGCCTTCCCGCATTGGTGAGCTGCGGGCGCTGGCCAGTCTGGAAGTGTCAGTGGATCTGCCGGTGGGCATGGAGGGTGGCATTACGCTGGGTGACAGCCTCAGTGCAGACGATCAGTCCGCGCCGGACCACGACATGGCCCAGCGTGACCGCAAACGGACACTGACCGCTCTCTTGGCGGAACTGAGTTCGCGGGAAAAGGATGTCCTGGCCAGGCGTTACGGCCTGGGCCTCCCAGAACCGGAAACCTTGCAGGTGATCTCCGATGACCTGGGAATAAGCCGGGAGCGGGTGCGGCAGATAGAGAAATGCGCCCTGAAAAAGTTACGGGGCCGTTTTATCGACCCTAACGACGAGCTCCGGGGCTAGTATTCAGGGCCGGTATCGACCGGCTTAGCCCTGGGCCAGAATGAACCAGGCGCCCGCCGCTACCTGGCACGCCAGGACAACAGCTGTCAGTCCCAGCCGCAACTTCAGATACCAGTCCGGCCAATAACCCCTCATCCAGCGAGCGTCGACCACATACAGCGCGACATAGGCCAGCGTGTAAACCAGGATCTGGCCGGCAATGGGCAGCAGCAGACCAATGCCGGCGGTGATGAAGAACACTTGGCTCAACAACATGGTTACCAGGGGGGAAATCGGGTAGCAGCGATTCTCAAGCTGCATGGCCAGTGGCCAGTAGATGCCCGCCATAAAGGCCAGAATGCCCGCGCTGTACAGGTAGAAATAGCGGGAGATGGCCAGGCTTTGTTCAGGCAGCGCAAAGAGTCCGAAAATGGCGGCAAGGAACGGTAGCAGCCCGCCAATGCCCACCACGATCGCCAGTCTGGCGACGGCAATCACGAGTGCTTCCCCTGAACCCGAATCCTCATTGGTCCGATAGCGGCGGGCTCCGTACCCACCAACTCAATGGCCGGGTTGATCGACTGCCTGAGTTCTTCCAGGGTTATTCTCACCGTATGACTCTCACCGTAAAACGCGGGGATGATGTGCTACCCACGGACTTACGAGCAACGGATCGTTTGGGATCATTCCAGTCGTGTAACGCCGAGGAAATAATAGTCAGACATTGTCCGCGAGCTCACGGCAGGCGGCGTGTTGAGGGCACTGAACGAGGTGGTCATTGACCATGCCCGTGGCCTGCATGAAGGCATATACAATGGTGGGCCCCACAAAGTTGAAGCCGCGTTTTTTCAGTGCCTTGGACATGGCTTCGGCCTCGGGCGTGTAAACCGGCACGTCGGCAAAACGCTGCCAGTGATTCTGGATAGGCTCTCCACCGACAAACGACCACAGGAAGTCACTGAACGAGTGGCCCTGATCCCGTAGCTCCAGGTAGCCCCGGGCGTTGCGGATGATGGACTCGACTTTCAGGCGGTTACGGACGATGCCAGTGTCCTGCATCAAGGCGTCGACTTTGGCCTCGTCATAACGGACGATTTTTTCAGGGTCGAAATGGTCGTAGGCGGCGCGGTAGTTGTCCTGTTTCTTGAGTATGGTGATCCAGCTCAGGCCCGCCTGCTGGCCATCCAGGCACAGCTTCTCAAACAGCGCCAGGTCGTCGTACTCGGGGCGGCCCCATACGGTGTCGTGGTAGTGAACGTAGAGCGGGTCATCGCCACACCAGGGGCAGCGTTGTTGATTGTCCATAGTCCTGCCTTCTCGTCTGAAGTTGGTGGAGCGGTGCGGGTTACGGCTGTAGACGGTCGATGTGCCAGCGATCGCCCTGCCTGACGTATTCAAAGCGGTCATGCAGGCGGCTTGGCCGCCCCTGCCAGAACTCGATTCGTTCCGGCACCACGCGGTAACCGCCCCAGAAATCGGGTAGCGGGATCGTCCCGTCCTTGAACCGGCGTTTCATCTCGGCCACTTTCTGTTCCAGCAATCCGCGGGAGTTGATCGCCCTGCTCTGTTCCGATACCCAGGCACCGATCTGGCTGCCCCGGGGGCGAGAGGTGAAGTACCTCAGGGATTCGGATTTGCTGACCTTTTCCACATGGCCCTGAATCCGCACCTGGCGGTTCAGCCCGATCCAGGGGAACAGCAGGGCGGCTTTTGGATTTTCTGCCATTTCGTGGGCCTTGCGGCTGCCGTAGTTGGTATAGAACACAAAACCGGCGTCGTCGAAGTATTTCAACAGGACGGTCCGTATGTCGGGCATGCCGTCTCCGCCTGAGGTGGCCAGTGACATGGCATTGGGCTCGAGAATGCCGGCCTCACGGGCATTCTCGAACCAGACATGGAATTGTCTGACGGGGTTGTCATCAAGGGCATCGCGCTCAAGGCCTTCGCTTTCGAAGTCTCGGCGCATATCGCTAATATCCATCCGGGTTTCCTGAATGAGGGATTTCGTTGCCTGAGTCAGTGAAAACAGAATATCGGGTTCGTTGCCCCATGTCAGTCCATCACCCTCTATAACCCCCCATCACCTTCCTCATCACCCTCCTCATCAACCCATCCGGCTGACAAACCGGTCACCGGCGGGCTATCCTTGGTGGATAGATTGGCGACAGATCGCGCCTGTCAGCAATGGACAACAAGGAGAGCCCGGTGCCTGCGAACCGCAAACGACGATTGTCTGCCAGAAATATCTCGATAGTGGTACTGGTTCTGGTGGTGATCTATGCCATCGCCGGGTTTGCGCTATTGCCGTGGTGGCTGGAGCGAACGCTGCCGGAGCGGCTGGAACAACACATGGGGTGGCAGGCCGAGATTGAAGAGGTCCAGGTGAACCCCTTCGCCATGAGCGTTGAAGCCGTTGGCCTGGAGGCCAGGGACGCTGAAGGCGAACCGGTGGTTGCCTTTGACAGCCTTTATGCCAACCTCGGGGTCTGGCGATTGCTCACCGGAATTGTCGCGCTGCAGGACATCGAACTGGAAGACCCTTACGTTCGCCTGGATTTGCTGGAGGACTACAGTGTCAACTTCGCCCGGGATTGGCAGGCCCATAATCCGGGTGGCGAACAACCGGCGCCCGAGGAGGCGGATTCCGGAGAACCGCCCAGAATCTATTTTGACCGGATCAGGGTCTCGGGTGGCGAACTGCTGTTCCGGGATTTCAGTCAGCAAGGCCAGGAAGAATTTCGGGTTACGCCCCTGGATCTGGCTTTGAACGACCTGGCCACCTGGCCCCGCGAGGACGCCGACAGCAGCTATTACCTGCTGGCGGCGGTCGGCAGCCAGACCATTGAGTGGGAAGGCGACCTGAGCATCGCCCCTCTCTATTCAAAAGGGTTCCTCAAACTGGGTGACGTGTCCCATGAAACCCTGCAGCATTTTCTCAAGCCCTATCTTCCCTATCAGCTTCGTAACGGCAGTGTGACCCTTAGCTCGCAGTACGAACTGCGTTCTGCCGGTGAACTGTATCTGACCACCTCGGAGGGCCAGCTCACGATCGACGATGTCGATCTCGGCGTTGAGGCTGATGCCGATGATGGGCTTCTGAGTGCGGATCGTCTGAGCGTAGGTGATATCCGTTTCGGGCTTAGCGAACAGGAGCTGTCCACTGGCACCGTGAACATCGATGGTGTCAGCCTGTCACTGCTCCGTGATGCGAACGGCCAGCTCAATCTTCTGGCGCCACTTCAGAATAGTGCGGATGAATCAGGTGGTGACGACACTGGCACAGGAGCGCCTTTCCGCTGGACGGTGGCCGGCGTGGAACTGGCCAACAGCGCGGTCAGTTGGCGGGACGAGCAGTCGCAACTGCCCGCAGAACTGGCCCTTGAGGACCTGTCGATCAGCATCGATGAGATCTCCCATCGCCTGGAGGAACCGGTCAATTACAACGCCAGTGGTGCGCTGAACGGTGGTGGGAAACTGTCGATCAATGGTCAGGCCACGTTGGCACCTTTCACGCTGGAAGCCGGGCTGTCTGGCAGCGGGATTGCCCTGTCGCAGTTTGGCGCCTATATCAACCAGGCGGCGAACCTGGATGTCAGGGATGGCCTGTTGTCTGTCGATGGCAATCTGGATCTCGATCAACAGCAAGACCCGCTGACGGGTACCTTTAGCGGCACTGGCGAGGTGGCCTCCCTGGATATGCGTCTTGGCGACAGTGATCAGCCCCTGATCCGCTGGCAGAGCGTGCGCCTGGAACCTTTGGAGTACAACGTCGCGCCGGCACGGCTGCAGATTGGCACCATTACCCTGGTGGGTCCTGCGGTGAACGTGGTCCGTGACAGCAACGGTACTCATAATGTTGAACGGATTGTCAGGTCCTCGCCGTCGGACGAATCCGCGCCAGCTGGAGAAACAACCAGTAGTGACGGCGAACCCGGCTTCATCTTCCGCATTGGCCAACTGATGTTGGAAGAAGGTGCCATCTCCTACACCGATCGGACCCTGGACCCGACATTCGCAACCCGGTTCGACCAGTTGCGCGGCTCAGTAACCGGGCTTAGCAACGTGGCGCCGCAACAGGGCCAGATCTCGATCCAGGGGCGGGTTGGCGATGTGGCAACCATGACGCTGGATGGTTCCGTGGGCGCCCTGGGCACCGATGATACCAGCGATCTGAAGCTGACCATGGAGAACGTCTCTCTGCCCATGCTGTCACCGTATTTTGGCCGTTACCTGGGATACAGCGTGGACAGTGGCAAGCTCAAGCTTGATCTGGATTATGAGTTTTCCGGCAGCCGTCTGGATGCTGCCAACAGCGTCATCCTGGATCGGCTGGAGCTTGGAGGCCCCGTTCCGAGTGACGAGGCCGTCAGTGCACCGGTCAAGCTTGGTCTGGCGTTGCTGCGTGACCGGCAGGGTGTCATCGATATCAACCTGCCCATCAGCGGAGATCTGGAAAGCCCGGACTTCAGTATCGGTCAGGTTGTCATGAGGACATTCGTAAACCTCGTTGCCAAAGCCGCCACGTCGCCATTCAGCATGCTGGGTTCGATTGCGGATTTTGCGGGCCTGTCGGGAGAAGAACTGGGCAATGTGCGTTTTGAAGCGGGGCGCACCGAGCTTGCCGATGGGGAAGGCGTCAAACTGGAGGCACTGGGCAAGGCCTTGAATGAACGCCCTGGTCTGGCGCTCAATGTTCGTGGAGCGGTCGCACCAGAGGCAGACGGAGACGCGTTACGGCGGCAGAAACTGTTCGAGCAACTGGGCATAGCGGATGGAGCTTCCGCGTCTACACGTATCGCTCGGCTTGAGCAGGCGTACGCGGATTCGGATTACGTGGCGTCGGTGGAAGCTTTCCGAAACGACGTTGCCGGCGGGAACGTAGAACCCGGCAAACAGGAATGGGAGCAGGCGCTGGTGAAGCGACTGATAGCCGATGTGGAACTGCCACCGGAGGCTTTGGGCAACCTGGCAACATCCCGAGGCGTATGGCTCCGGGAGCAAATGCTGCAGGAGCATGGAGCATCAGAAAATCAGGTATACCTGCTTGACCCTGTGCGCGACGCGACGGCCGATGAGGCCGGCACTGTCACCGTCAGCTTTGAGCTGGATGTGCGGTGACAGCGGCTGGGATCAAGGCGCTGCTGGCTCGGAGATGCCCGGCGGCAACTGGAGGTCGCGTTTATCGACAAATTGCTGGTACCGCCCGTCTTTGAACAGCGGCGACAGCAGTTGCTCCAATGTGGTTGCGTCGATGGGGCCGTTGTCCCGTGCCATGATATGGAGGAGATAGGTCTGATCGGGGGTATCGGACACCAGGAACCTGTCACTGTCCTCGGGGTTGTCGTTCAGGTGGCTCTGAAGATAGGAGCGACTGACCACAGCCACTTCGGCCAGTGACGGACGGTCCGCCTTGATCAGGTCAAGATTACGGCTGTGGCTATGGGAGAACTCGATATTGAATCGTTTCTCAAGCTCGGCGTTATCCGTAGACAGGCCGGCGAAGCCATAGTGATAGCCCGAGATAGCAACGAGCTGTCGCTCGGTGACGTTGTCAAAGAAGCTTTGGTCACGGCCGGGTTTGTTGAGGGCGACATAGACGTCTTCGTCCATCAGAATTGGTCGGGTAGCGTTAACAGGCAGGTTTTCCCAGCCCCAACTCGGGTTCTCAAAGAAAATAACGTCGTACAATCCGGCGTGGAAATCCAGGTGTCTGCGTTTTGGGGAAGTGTAGACAATCCGGAACGTGACCTTGTCGTTTGTTGAATCCAGCTCTCTTAACAGGTCACCGAGTAAGCCCTCCACCTTGTTTTCACTGTTCACACTGGCCACCGGAGGGAAATTATAGACGCCGACAGCGATGTTGGTCTGGGCCGAAACAGTGGTTGTAACACCGAGAGTCAGCGTTAAGCCCAGTATCAGAAGGGTGACTTTCAGCGGATGTCTGCGCTTTAATCCGAGTTGGAGTTTCAAGGTAGAGTGCTTCCCGGCATCAAGATTTGAACGTCCATTCACATTACCACTGTTTAATCTTAGTCAAAAGAGGCCAACAATAAACTCATGCAAAACGTGAAGCGCCCATTATGAAACGCCCTCTCAGTCATTTCTTTGCCTATGTGTCTCGCCTGCGGTGGATCAAGCGATGGGGGCTGATGCGCAACGCCATTGAGGAGAATGTCGCCACTCATTCCTGGGAGGTGGCTACCCTGGCTCATGCGCTTGCAATTATCCGTAACCGGCATTTTGGCGGGCAGGTCAACGCTGACCGGATCGCTGCCGCAGCGCTCTACCACGATGCCACAGAGGTTATTACAGGCGATATGCCGACACCGGTCAAATATCACTCGCAGGTTATGCGGGAAGCGTTCGGAGACATCGAGCACAAGGCGGAGGCCGAGCTACTGGCGCTGCTACCGGCGGACCTGCAGGAGGATTTTGCGCCCTATGTTCGCGAATCCGGATGGGAGCAGGAGGAGAAGGAATTGATCAAGGCGGCCGACCGGCTCTCGGCGTTGTTGAAATGCCAGGCTGAGATGCAGGCGGGCAACAAGGAGTTTGAACCAGCGGCGGGTCACATCCTGAAAAAGCTGGAGGATGACGCCCTGCCGGAAGTGATGTATTTCCTGGAAGTGTTTGCGCCGGGTTATCAGCGGCCCCTCGACAACCTCCTGGAATAGGACAATTGCTGCTATGGAGCCGGGCCTGAAATTTAGGTTTTATCGCTTTTTCGCACTATCATTCCAAGAGTTAAGTGCATGCCAAACTTTCGAAGGATCCTATTCAACGTTTTCACGGTCCCTGTCTCTGGGTCGCGCTCGATAGCGGAGATGGTCGTCGCTGAGAATCCTGCGATTCTCCCGAATTGTTTCTGGTTGAGGCCTGTAAATTTTAGACGAAGCCGCCGAATGGCTTGACCGAGGTGGATTTCCTCGGTCTGAAGTTCAGTTATAATCTCCTCTCGAATTTTGGTCCGCTCTTCCGGTGTAAGATCCGGCCGCTTTAATTTGGGCATGAATGTTTTGAATCCCGTTGAGTCAGTGTGGTTGCAGTAAACGCTCGAGCTGCTCAAGTGCCAGTTCAGGCTCATGCATTCTAATGGAGGCGTGATCCAGCATCTTGGCAGGGGCGCCACACCGCTTAAGACCATCTTTCATGCCTGTCAGTTTCGATAACTCGCCTTCCATGAGGCCGGCTGCTCTCTTGGGATCGGTCGCGAGCTCCTCTAGAATGGCGGCATAATCTGGGTTCCGTCGCCTATCCAAGAGGTGTTTCGGCCACCAGGTAGAATTTGCAATTGGCTCAGGGTCTAAAACCATTGGTGCTAAGTCATAAGCCGGCGCTAATTCAATGTCGTGGCCACGTTTTATCAAAGATGTATTTCTTCCATGGTTGTCTCTATTACCGACTGTGGTATTCAGCACATCGCGAACCAAGTAATCAGCGAGTAGAGCGTCTTTATTCTTGGGCTTTGTAATGCACTCTCGCAGTTTTTGAATCACATCCACGTGCTCAAGTCGTGCACCATCGCCTATCATTCCCATGATGGAATAAACAGATTCCATACCGTGGCGTGATACACCATCAGCCCCCACCTCCCGATCGAATCGAGGTAACCACAGTGCAACGTCGCCATTGATCTCATCGAAGAATGTGCCGACTATAGACGTGAACCCTCGAGCCTCAAGCAACTGATAAACAGCTGCCTCGCCTTCAAGAACCTGAACATCATCTTTGGATCTGTTGCCGCGCGGGAATTTTACGAGCCAGTGGCGCGAAATATCCTCTTCAGGAATAGTTCCCTCAAGCGCATACTCACCGTAATGATTCTCAACCAATAGGAGTTTCGGGGCATCACCACCGGCACCTGTGGCGCCGCCAATCGCGACATGTAAGTTGTTAGCATATTGAACTAGGGCGTCAGCGCGAGTACATACGTCTTGTCGGTCAAAGAGGACGATTTCGGACTCGGCAACCTCTTTTTCAAAGGCTTTGGCGGCCTCTTTAATCCGTAGGTTGCCAATCGGCCCAATGCACCCCTCAGTCAAGAGTCGAACATCAATTGCCTGTTCTGGGTCACGGGAATATCCAAGTTGTTTTACTAAAGCTCGGCGCCCAGCGCCTTGAGGAATAATATCGCGCAATATTGGTGCAATTTCTCCCGCCATGAAATCACCGCCCAGGATGCACGGTAGATTTACTCCGACGGCTTTCTTGTTATTCAGGTCCTCTCTTTCATAATCGCCACCCTGTTCGAGGGCCGCCAAGACATATTGAATGTCGTATGAAAACGTCGGTTTACCGAGCAGTCCGTCGGTTTCGTGTGGAAAAGCAACGGTGCCAGCATCGTGCCACTGATTGTCCCAGTGAATCTGCAGAGTGAGGCTCATTGATTCAGACCCTATGTTGCAAGAATACTTGCAACAATATTAGATGGCTCGGGCTTTATTGCAAGTTTACTTGCAAGGTAAGCGATAAAAAGCAAAATCGTTGCAAGTATACTTGCAGAGTAGATTAGAGCCTGGGTCTGTTTATTTGCTGAGCATAAGGGCAACAAGGAGTTTGAGCCAGCGACCCCTCGACAACCTACTGGAATAAGGGCTGCCGGGGCCGCTGAGTGGCGGAGCGCTCTAGCTGCTGCCGGCTGACGCCACCATGCCACCGCGCAGGCCATCCTGTTTCACACTCTGGCGCACGATGTCTTCGGGGCTGCCTGCCAGTTCCCGGAACATGCCCATGGAACCCAGCAGGGCGGATGACTCGTAGGGCACGAAGACCCGTTCCCCTTCCTTGGCCATGTTCGGCAGTACCTTGATGTAGCTTTGCCCCAGCAAATAGCCGATAACGGTCTGCTTGTTCTCTTCTGTGTCACCCATGGCGCTCAAGACCAGGCGAATGGATTCCTGCTCACCCTGGGCACGCAGGATGGCAGATTCCTTGTCGCCCTGAGCGTTGAGAATGGCGGATTCCCGCTGGCCCTGGGCCATGGCAATAGCGGCGGACTTCTCACCTTCGGCCTCGGTCACCGTGGCGCGACGCTTACGCTCGGCGGCCATCTGCAGGCGCATGGCTTCTTCCACCTCTTCCGGCATGCTGATGTCCTGAACTTCAACGCGAGTCAGCTTCACACCCCACTTTGACGCCGCTTCTTCCATTTCGGCCTGGATGGCGTTGTTCACTTCGCTACGGGATTCAAACAGCTTGTCCAGTTCCATCTTGCCCACCACGGAGCGCAGGGTGGTTTTGGCCAGAACCTCGACCGCCTGGCTCATGTTGGCCACTTCGTAAACCGCACGGCGTGGGTCGATAATCTGGTAGTAAAGCGCGCCATTGATGTTTACGGTGACGTTGTCGGTGGTTACCACCGGCTGTCCGGGGAAGTCCATGACGGTTTCGCGGCGGTCAATGCGGGTTTCGAAACTGCTGCTTGGATGATACTCGTCGCCGATGCGCACGTAGCGGGTCATGGTGATGGCGCGCGGGCGCTCAATGAAGGGGATGATGATGTTAACACCACTCTCCAGTATGCGATTGAATGACCCTAGCCGCTCGATCACCATCACTTCGGACTGGCGCACAATCACCAGGCCCTTGGCGATGATGAAAATGCCAATGACGACGAAAATAAGGCTGATCACCAGCCCCGGGGAAACCACGTTTTCCATGTTTACTGCTCCTTTTTAGTGATCGTGTGAACAACGGCAGTGGTGCCGTCAAAACGTTCGAAAGTAACCTCGGTGCCTGCGGGCAGTTCGGTCATGCCGGTATCGCTGGTACGCAGGCGATAGAAGTCGCCGTTGACCTTGATGCCACTGGCGCCGTCAAAATCGCGCTTCAGCGTGCGATACTGCTTGCCCTGCTCGACGCCGGTGCCGGTTGTCCCGTAAGCGACACCCTTGGGGGAAAACCTCGGTTTGATCCAGCGAATGGCAATGGGTACCAGAATGCCCGAAAACACGCCCATACCGACCAGTTGCCATTCGAAAGGCGCGCCGAGAGCGGTCAACAGCGCCGTTAAAGCAGCTGCGATCCCCAGTGCCAGTAGCACCAGCACACCAGACGTCAGTTCTGCGAGACTCAATACGAGGGCGAGTATCAGCCAGAAATGCGTGAGACTCCATTCCATACAGCAACATCCACTAGTGACAGGAAAAAGGGTTGGCCAGGAGATTGTAACCAAACCCGGCCAACGTCGTCCCGGATTGTGCACATTCGTGGGGACGGAGTCACGATATTCGTGGTGTTGCTGAACCCCGGGTATCGGGTGGCCCGAATGCCCCGGTCATAGGCGCGCTTTTGCCATATCCAGCGGCCCGACACCTGTTAGAGTAAGCAACACATCGCACAACAAGAGGTCATCGTCCATGAAAGATCTGAACAACAGGGTAGCCGTGGTTACCGGCGCGGGTTCCGGCATAGGCCGGGCGCTGGCCGTGGCACTGGCGGAAAAGGGCTGTCGCCTGGCGCTTTCCGATGTCAACGAGACAGGCCTTGCGGAAACCGCAGCTGGCTGTAGCGGGGCGGAAGTTCGCACCTATACCCTGGATGTCTCAGACCGGGATGCCATCTACGCTCATGCTGAGCAGGTCGCCAGGGATTTCGGCCAGGTGAACCTGGTGATTAACAACGCCGGCGTTGCCCTGTCCGCATCTGTGCGGGAGATGACCGACGATGACTTCAAGTGGATCATGGACATCGATTTCTGGGGCGTGGCCCATGGTACCCGGGCCTTCCTGCCGCACCTGATCGCCTCCGGGGATGGTCACGTGGTGAATATTTCCAGCGTGTTCGGACTTATTGGCGTACCCAAGCAAAGCGCCTATAACGCGGCTAAATTCGCAGTTCGTGGCTTTACCGAGTCACTGCGCCAGGAAATGAAGCTGGAAAAGCAGTCGGTCGCGGTGAGCTGCGTTCATCCCGGTGGCATCCGCACCAACATTGCGAATGCGGCGCGTATGGGTAAATCGGAGAACGCCGAAGCCCAGCGCAAGGGCTTCGACAAGATCGCCATGACCACTCCGGAAAAGGCGGCGAATATTATCGTCCGTGGCATTCTGAAAGATGAATCCCGAATTCTGGTCGGGCCCGATGCCTGGGGTATCGATGCCCTGAACCGGGTTCTGGGGTCCGCCTACCAGCCTCTGGTTGAGCGTTTTTCGCGGAAAAATCTTTACGTCTGAAACCCTTTTTCATGCTTGCCGTATTTCGGTGGTTTCGCGGCAGTTCGCCGGGATGATTGAAGCCCAGTGACTGCCGCTGTATATTTTGCATACAGCCACCGATATTCCAATCTCGCTGTATTTCAGGGAAAGAGGCAGCATGAACACTCCCCAGCACCCGGACCTTGGTGCGTCGCTTGAACAAAGCCGCTCAGGCCTCCGGGACACCCACCGTCGTTCGTTGATGCGAGCACTGTTTCTCGTGACCGCCTCTGCACTGGTGGTTTTTGGCTGCCTGCAGATTCTGAACGGCTATATCTGGCTCGCGACGGGGGAGCTCATTGCGAGCCTTATCCTTTTCTTTGGGGTTACCCGAATCAATCGCACACCTCGTCTCCAGGTCTGGATCTACAGTTATCTGGTGACGGGATTTTCCTTCGCCTTGATGATCATGCTGGTACCCGAAGCCTCGGTGTCTGCCTTCGTGTGGGTGCTGATGATACCGGTTCTGGCGTATTTGCTGCTGGGAAAGAAAGAAGGTTTCCTGCTCAGCGCGCCGTTCGTGGTGGCGGGCTGCGTCACTTACTACTTCCACCTGGAGTTCGTCGCTGATGCCGGCGGCGTGATCGACCTGCTAAACATGGTGCTCTGCGCCATCCTGATGCTGAGTTTTATCCATCTTTATGAAGCCCGTCGTGAGGAAGCCGAGCAAAAATTGTTCACTCTTGCACAGACTGATGCACTCACAGGGCTGGCCAATCGTGCGAACTTCCAGAGCACCCTGGCCCGCACCATCGCAGAGTGTGCCCGCAGTGGCTCGGGATTTGCCCTGGTGATTATGGACATCGACCACTTCAAGGTAGTGAATGACACCATGGGCCATGACGCCGGAGACCACGTTCTGCAAAACATTGGCAAGCAGCTCACCGAACGTCTGCGGACCACCGACGCAGTGGGACGATTGGGCGGAGAGGAATTCGGGTTGATTCTGCGGGATGTGAAACTCGAGGATTCGTTCCAGTTAATGGACGAGTTGCGCCAGCGTATTGCCGACAGCGAACTTCCTTATGGTGATGCCCTGATCCGGGTGACCGCATCGTTCGGAATTGCGCATTATCCCGATCATGCCATCGAAGCCGAGTCCTTGTTCCGGATTGCCGACCGCTGCCTGTTCAGCAGCAAGCGGGCCGGGCGCAATCGGGTCGCCAGGGCGGGCCTTTCGCCGGTCAAAGGCCCGCTTGCGACAGCAAGGACTTAGTGATCATCCAGGGTTACTGACATACAGGGTTACTGAATAGTCCGGCGATTTCCCTTCTGATACTGCGGGGCAATGTACTCGTTGATCTGCTCCTTGAAGCGGGCAATCAGTTCGCTGTTGTCGTGGTCCCAAGGGTGGAATCCCGGCTTGAAGTATTCCAGCCAGGTGGGGATCAGGCTGGAGAAGGTGCCGTTTTTGCCCCACATCCGCCACAAGCCGCGGGCAGAGTCTTTCAGTGAGAAGTTCTTCGGATCGTTCAGCATCATCCGGGTGGTGAAGTAACTGGCCATCACGCCCAATGCGGCTGTACTGAATGCCAGGTAAAACGTGCGCTCGGCATAGGTGCCGCCGACCTGGTTGAACACGTCGTAGGTCACCGCTTTGTGCTCGGTTTCCTCAATGGCGTGCCACACCCACAGCGGGCGCATGGTTTCATGCATGTCTTCGCGAACGTCGCTGCGCTCCAGCAGCATGTCCGCCATCATCGCGGTCATATGTTCCAGGGCGCAGGTGATGGCCAGTTGGTGCCGTTTTGGAAGCTTCTTGGCAATGCCCAAAACCACTTCCAGGTGTTCTTCCAGTTCCTCCACTGGCATGCCCTGATCCCGCACGTGCTGGTTCATGGACTTGTGTTCCAGCGAGTGCATGGCTTCCTGGCCGATAAAGCCTCTGACTTCTTTTTTCAGCTTGGGATCGTTGATCTGATCCTGATAGTAGCGGACCGAATCCACGAAAAACTGCTCGCCCTGCGGGAACAGCACAGACAGGGCGTTCATGGTGTGGCTCAGGATATAGCTGTTGTCCAGCCAGTAATGGGGAACCTTCTCCCCGAATTCAAACCCCATGCGCTGTGGCTTGATGGCAACGTTGTCCGGGGTGCGTGCAACCGGCTTTGACTCAGTGGTTTTCGTTCTCAGCATATCGTTACTCCTGCGCTTGGGCGCTATGGCTGATGTGATGGGACCAGTGTGTGTGAGTCAACGCGGGCTTTGAATGCGAAAAGGGGACGGCCATCGTGGATTAGGGGCCAGGGGCGGCCTCAATTGACTATGCTGACGTGGTTGCCGGTGCCTCCAGTCACAGTGTGGCTGCGCCGGGCTTCTGATAGCATCGGTGGCAGTGAGTCTTCCCACAACAAATCTCACACAACGAAAAGGAACCTGCATGGCGAACCCGGGCCCGGAAAAAGAACGGCAGATGCTGGGACTGTTCCTGGTTCCCGGTGTGTACCTCCGGGTGCTGGCGGATGTGGTGCGGCAGTTGGGCCACAACGACCGTGTTCTGTACGAAGGCATGGCATTCACGCCCCAGGATCTGAAATCCAATGACAGCCGGGTGTTTGTCACCGATGCGATTGTAATGGTGGAGCGGGCTCTGAACCTGGCCAGCAAAGACGGCTTGAGCTTCATGCTGGCGCGGGAACTGCGGGTCACCATCCATGGCACCCTCGGCTTCGCCGCCCTGACCAGCCCCACACTCGCTGGCGCCCTGGATTCGGTAAGGCGCTACCTGCAGTTGCGTGTGCCCTTCCTCACTATGACCCTGACCGACACCGGCGACCATGTGTTGGTGCGGTTGCGCTCCGAGTTCGACGTGCCCACCCAATACCGTTTTCTGGCGGAAACCGTCAGTGCCACGCTGATGATGCTGGCGGAACAACTGATCGACCGGGAGGATGCGGAAAAACGGGGATTCCCGCTGGTGGATGGCAAGCTCCCTGGCGTGAAGGTACAACTGACTTCTCCGGAGCCGGCCTATTACCCCAGGTTTGCGCCCCAGCTACCGGTACCTTTCGAGTATGGCCAGCCCGAGGAAACCATGGTGTTTCCCAAAGGCCTGCTGGACACCCGCATGCGCCTGGCGGATGCGGAAGCATCCCGGATGGCACGGGACCAGTGCGAGTTCGAACTGCAAAAAGCCCTGAAAGACCAGGGCGACATCACCTATGCCATCCGCAACATGCTCCACATGATGCCCGGGCCGCTGCCATCCCTGGAGGCCATGGCGGAGCGCTTCTGCGTGTCGTCCCGCACCCTGAAGCGACGGCTGGCGGAGAAGGACACCACCTACCGGGAAATTGTCGAAGCGGTACTGAAAGACCGCGCCATCCAGTTGCTGCGTTACACCAATCAGTCCGTCAGCGAGATCGCCTATGAGCTGGGCTACGCGGACCTGTCCAACTTCAGCCGTGCCTTCCGCAAGTGGACCGGAAAGTCGGCCAGTGAATTCCGCGAAGGCGGCCCGGACCCGGCACCCGAGGTTGGTCCCTGACAACGATCTTCCGGTCATGCGACAGATTAAAAATGCTGTGCTAGCTTAAAAGTTTGCTACAGAAAAACAGCAGTCCATGGCCACTCGGCTGTCTGACTGGCTCACTAACGCATTGAGTGGGGTCTGTGGATGCCACCGTTCGTCAACGGATACATCCGTTTCGTGGATGCCGTGAATTACCGTGTTGGTCGAGCGGTAATGTACGGCATCTTTGTCATGGTCGCTATTCTGCTGTGGTCGTCCATTTCCAAAGCGTTCTTCCTTCCCTCGTTATGGACGCTTGAAGCCGCGCAGTTCGCCATGGTGGCGTATTACATACTGGGCGGTCCCTATTCCATCCAGCTGGACGCCAATGTACGCATGGACCTGTTTTACGGCGGTTGGTCCGTCCGTAGAAAAGCCTGGTTCGATGTCTTCACCATTTTTTTCCTGATTTTCTTTCTGGGCGTGCTCCTGTACGGCGCCTACGACAGCACGAGCTATGCGATTCAATACGGCGAGCGCAGCGCATCCGCGTGGCGACCCTACATGTGGCCGATCAAGGTGGTGATGTGCATCGGCTTCTCACTCATGCTGTTGCAGGCGGTATCAGAGCTTTTCAAAGACATCGCCCGCATTCGGGGAGAAGACATCTGATGTCTTACGATCTCATCGCCATTTTCATGTTTGCCTCAATGATGCTGATGCTGATGACCGGCCAGCGGGTGTTTGGTGCCATTGGTGCCGTTGCCGCGGCCTCAGCATTGGCGCTGTGGGGAACCGGTGGTTCCGATATCCCCTTCTCATCCGCCATGAAGCTGATGAACTGGTATCCGCTGCTGACGCTGCCGATGTTTATCTTCATGGGCTACGTGCTCTCCGAATCGAAAATCGCCGACGATCTCTACCGGATGTTCCATGTCTGGATGGGGCCGATTCATGGCGGGCTTGCCATTGGCACCATTGGCCTGATGGTGCTGGTGTCAGCCATGAACGGTTTGTCGGTTGCCGGTATGGCCATTGGAGCCACCATCGCCCTGCCCGAATTGCTCCGGCGGGGTTATGACAAGCGTATGGTCACGGGCGTGGTTCAGGCGGGTTCATCGTTGGGCATTCTGGTGCCGCCCTCGGTGGTGCTGGTGCTGTACGCCATGATTGCCCGCCAGCCGGTGGGGCAGCTATGGCTTGCGGGCGTTGTGCCGGGGCTGATCATGGCGGTGATGTTTATCGTCTACATTGCGGTGCGGTGTCGTCTCCAGCCCGAGCTCGGGCCTGTGCTGCCAAAAGAGGAGCGCCAGGTCAGCCTGGGCGAGAAGTTACGCCTGCTGCGTGCAGGAGTTCTGCCGGTGGTTATTTTCGCCTCCATGATGGTGCCGTTCGTCAAAGGCTGGACCAGCCTGGTGGAGAGTTCCGCCATCGGTGCCATGGCGGCATTCGTCGCAGCGATCCTCAAACGCCGGATGACCCGGGCCGTGTTTGAAGCCTCCGTACGCCAGACGCTGGCCATTTCCTGCATGTTCATGTGGATCATCCTCGCCGCCCTGGGTTTCGGTGCCGTGTTTGATGGGCTGGGTGCGGTAAAGGCCATCGACAGCCTGTTTACCGAGCAGCTGGGGCTGAACCCCTGGATGATCCTGATCATGATGCAGTTGTCGTTTCTGTTGATGGGTACCTTCCTGGACGATACCGCAATGCTGGTGATTGTGGCGCCCCTTTACGTGCCGTTGGTGGCAGCTCTTGGCTTTGATCTTATCTGGTATGGCGTTCTCTACACGATTACCACCCAGATTGCCTATATGACGCCGCCTTTCGGTTACAACCTGTTCCTGATGCGGGCCATGGCGCCGCCTGAGATTTCCCTGCGCGATATCTACAGTTCAATTCTCCCGTTTGTCTGCGTGATGCTGGTGGCACTGTCGCTGATCATGGCCTTTCCACAGATTGCGCTCTGGCTGCCGGAGTACGTTTACAACAAGTGAACCGTCAACGTTTTTGGATGAATACGAATGTCGAGTAACACCCCGGAGGCCGGCCGGCTTCCATAACAAGCGTCAGTCAAGGAGGTCGACATGACCACAAGACGTAAATTTCTCGCATCAGCATCCGTAGCAGCACTGGCCGGGGCCGCCGCCCTCACGCCACCCAGACTTTACGCGCAGGAGCCAAAAATACGATGGCGGCTGCAAACATACGCCGGGCCGGCCCTGGCAGAGCATGTAGTCAAGCCGGCGATCGACAGTTTCAACCGTATTGCCGGCAAGGAGATGCAGATCGAGCTCTATTTTGCCGATCAGCTTGTGCCCACGGGGGAACTGTTCCGCGCCATGCAGAAAGGCACCATTGACGCGGTTCAGTCCGATGACGATTCCATGGCCTCACCCACCGAGGTTACTGTTTTCGGTGGCTACTTTCCGTTCGCCAGCCGCTATTCGCTGGACGTACCCGTGCTGTTCAATCAGTACGGCCTGAATGAAATCTGGGATGAAGAGTATTCCAAGGTGGGCGTGAAACACCTGTCCGCCGGTGCCTGGGACCCCTGCCACTTTGCCACCAAAGAGCCGATCCACAGCCTCGAGGATCTCAAGGGCAAGCGTGTGTTCACCTTCCCCACTGCCGGCCGTTTCATGAGCCAGTTCGGCGTGGTACCGGTTCAACTGCCCTGGGAAGACATCGAAGTCGCGGTGCAGACGGGTGAGCTGGACGGGATCGCCTGGTCGGGTATTACCGAGGACTACACGGTGGGCTGGGCGGATGTGACCAACTACTTCCTGACCAACAACATCTCCGGTGCCTGGGCGGGATCCTTCTTCGCCAACATGGACCGCTACAACGAGCTTCCGGATCATCTCAAGGAACTGCTCAAACTGACCTTGGACAGCTCCCACTACTACCGTCAGTGGTGGTATTGGGGAGGCGAGGCCAAACTGCGTACAGACGGCACGAAGATGAAGTTGACCACCATTCCGGACAAGGAGTGGGCAGAAGTTGAAAAGGCCGCGCGCGTGTTCTGGGACGAGGTTGCCCAGGAATCCGAAACCAAGGCCCGGGTGGTCAAGATCCTCAAGGAATACAACGAGAAAATGGAGAAGGCGGGGCGGCCCTATCGATACACCTGATGGGATCGCAGAGAAACACTGCGTTCAGTGGCGATCACTACCGGATTTACTCGTCACTGAGCGCGGCGCCTTTTAGCCTAACTGATATTGCGGAGCGGTGAGATGGCAGCTCAACTGTCTTTTAAGGAACTGAAAACGTGTGTCGAGGACGGCACCATTGACACGGTCGTGGCGGCGATTCCGGACATGCAGGGGCGTCTCATGGGCAAGCGCTTCCAGGCCCAGTACTTTATCGACACCGCCTGGGAAGAGAGCCACTGTTGCAAGTACCTGGTGGCGACCGATCTGGAAATGACAACGGTGGAGAACTACGCCTCGACCAGTTGGGCGGCCGGCTATGGCGACTATGTGATGAAGCCGGACCTGACCACCCTGCGCCGCCTGCCATGGCTCGAGGGTACCGCCTTTATTCTGTGTGATCTGATTGATCACGCCACCCATGAGCCGGTACCTCACTCGCCCCGGGCGGTGCTGAAAAAACAGCTGGAACGGTTGTCAGCCATGGGGCTGCAGATGACCACGGCCACCGAACTGGAGTTTTTCATTTTCCGGGAGACCTTTGAGGAGATGCAGAAGCGTCAGTATCACCATATGACGCCCATCAGCCCCTATAACGAGGACTACCACATCTTCCAGACCACCCGTGAGGAAGATGTAATGCGGCCCATCCGCAATGGGCTCTACCAGGCGGGGATCACGGTCGAGAGCAGCAAGGGTGAGGCCGACGCTGGTCAGGCCGAGCTCAACATTCACTACTCCGACCCGCTCGCCATGGCCGATACTCACGTTCTGGTGAAAAATGCCGTCAAGGAAATCGCCTGGCAGCACGGGCGCAGTGTGAGTTTCATGGCCAAGTGGAACCACAACGCCGCCGGGTCGTCCAGCCATATCCATCAGGCCCTCTCGGACAGTACCGGAAAGTCAGTGTTCTATGACCCCAATGGTGCCCATGGTATGTCCAAAACTATGGAGCATGCGCTGGCGGGGCTACTGGAATACGCCAACGACACCACCTTCTTCCTCGCGCCTTACGTTAACTCGTACAAACGATTTGCCGCCGGCACCTTTGCCCCGACCAGCACTGTCTGGTCCATCGACAACCGTACGGCCGGTTACCGCGTTGTCGCACCGAACACGGATGCCGTGCGAGTGGAGTGTCGCATCGGCGGGTCGGACCTGAACCCGTACCTGGCGTTGGCATCGCAGATTGCCGCCACCATCGCCGGTATCGAAGGCAAACTCGAACTGGAGCCGGAGTTCTCCGGCAATGCCTATGGCGCCGAGTCTGCGCGCAGTATCCCAGCCACATTGAGGGCAGCCACGGAATCGTTACGCGGCTCGACCATGCTGCGGGAAGCCATGGGTAACGACGTTATTGATCACTACGTGCGCTGTGCGGAGTGGGAGCAGGAAGATTTTGATCGTGTGGTTACCGATTACGAAGTCAAACGTGGATTTGAGCAGGCTTAGGACACAGCTATGAGTACACCCATTCAATGCATATCGCCCATCGATGGTTCCGTGTATGTGCAGCGCACAACGCTTTCTCTGGAAGCTGCGCGGGAGGCCGTTGCCAGGGCAAAAAACGCACAGCCGGACTGGGCCGCCCTGCCACTGTCAGAGCGGGTTCAACGGGTTCGCGACGGCATCGCCCGTCTGGGTGACATGAATGACGACATCGTGGAAAAACTGGCGTGGCAGATGGGGCGGCCCGTGCGCTACGGCGGTGAGTTCGGCGGCGTGGACGAGCGTGCCGGGATGATGGCCGATCTGGCGGAAGAAGGGCTTGCCCCCATCGAAATTGAAAGCAGCGCCTCCTTTCATCGCTACATTCGGCGCGAACCTCACGGCGCGGTGCTGGTTGTCGCGCCCTGGAACTATCCCTACATGACGGCGGTGAACACGGTCGTTCCTGCCCTGATTGCCGGTAACGCAGTGTTTCTCAAACACGCGTCACAAACGCCCCTGGTCGGTGAGCACATGGCGGAGGCGTTCCATGCCGCCGGTGTCCCCCGCGAGATTTTCCAGAACGTGTTCCTGTCCCACGACACCACTTCCGCACTGATCGCGGAAAAAGCCTTCGGTTTCGTCAACTTTACCGGCTCGGTAAATGGGGGGCAGGCCATAGAACGAGCTGCTGCCGGCACTTTCACCGGCGTAGGGTTGGAGCTTGGCGGTAAGGACCCCGGTTATGTGATGGACGATGCGGATCTGGATGCCGCCGTGGAGACACTGATCGACGGGGCCATGTTCAATGCCGGCCAGTGCTGCTGTGGCATTGAGCGCATTTACGTTGCCGAAAACCTGTTCGATGCGTTTGTTGAGAAAGCCGTTGCCATCGTCAGCGGCTACCGGCTTGGCAATCCGCTGGACAGGGACACAACGCTTGGCCCGATGGCGCATGTCCGCTTTGCCGACCATGTCCGGGAGCAGACGGCAGAGGCCGTTGCCAGCGGTGCCCGGGCATTGATCGACCCCGAACTCTTCCCTGAACAGGGCGGCGCCTATCTGATGCCGCAGATCCTTGTCGACGTGGACCACTCCATGCGGGTTATGCGGGAGGAGTCCTTTGGCCCGGTGGTTGGCATCATGAAAGTCAAAGATGACGCTGAAGCGGTCGCACTGATGAACGACAGCGAGTTCGGCCTGACCGCGTCCCTGTGGACCAGAGATATTGACCGCGCCACGCGGGTGGCCGATCAGATTGAAACCGGCACGGTGTTCATGAACCGTTGTGATTACCTGGACCCGGCGCTTTGCTGGACCGGTTGCAAGAACACCGGTCGCGGTGGTGGGCTTTCGGTCATCGGCTACCACAACCTGACGCGCCCGAAATCGTATTACCTGAAAAAACCGGTGAACTGATATCCGGATCAACAGACAACCCGATTCTCTGACGAGGGGCTGACAATGACACTCTCCGCAAACTGGTCCTATCCCACCGATATCCGTTTTGGCGCCGGTCGTATTGCCGAACTCGGCGAATGCTGTAAGGAGGCAGGTATAACCCGGCCGTTACTGGTGACCGACCGAGGGTTGGCAAGCCTTCCCATTACCCAGGACACGCTCGATTTAATGGAGCAGGCTGGCCTTGGACGAGCCATGTTTTCAGAGGTTGATCCCAACCCCACGGAAATCAACATGGAAGCGGGCCGGAAGGTCTTTCTCGACGGCAACCACGACGGCGTGATCGCCTTCGGCGGAGGGTCCGGGCTGGACCTGGGTAAATTGCTGGCCTTCATGGCCGGTCAGACCCGGCCGGTGTGGGACTTCGAGGATATTGGTGACTGGTGGAAACGCGCGGATGCCGATGGGATTGCCCCTATCATCGCCGTACCAACGACCGCAGGCACGGGGTCGGAGGTCGGTCGAGCCAGCGTCATCGTCAACAGTCAGAGCCACGTCAAAAAGATCATTTTTCATCCCCGAATACTGCCGTCGATTGTGATCTCCGACCCCGAATTGACGGTTGGTATGCCGCCATTTATCACTGCGGGAACCGGCATGGATGCCTTTATTCACTGTTTCGAGGCGTTCTGTTCCCCCAACTTCCACCCCATGAGCCAGGGTATTGCGCTGGAGGGCATGCGGCTGGTGAAGGAAAATCTGCCCCGGGTGTATGCGGATGCCGCCGATATCGAGGCTCGCGGGCAGATGCTGGTCGCCGCCGCCATGGGCGCGGTAGCCTTCCAGAAGGGGCTGGGGGCGACCCACGCCGTCTCCCATTCGGTCGGAGCGATCTACAACACCCACCATGGCATGACCAACGCCGTGGTGCTGCCGTCGGTCATCGCCATGAACCGACCAGCGATCGAAAACCGGGTCGACGACATTACCCGCTACCTGGGCATTGCCAATGGCTTTGACGGATTCACCCAGTTCATCATGACGTTGCGGGAATCCCTTGGCGTGCCGGAGCGTTTGAGGGACATGGGTGTGGGGACGGATCGCATTGAGGAAATGACCAGAATGGCGCTTGAAGACCCAAGTGCCGGTGGCAACCCGGTGAAGATGACAGCGGAAAACACGCGAGCTTTGTTTGAAGCCTGCATCTGATTGATCTATTGTCGGTTTTGGCCAAGTCTCACGCCAAAACCCGAGCCAAAAGGAACGCAAATGGCAGACAATCAGGACACCCACAGCAAACTCATCGGCTACCTGCTCTGGATCTTCGGGTTCCTGGGGTCGCACCGCTTCTACTACGGCAAGCCCATCACCGGCACCATCTGGTTTTTCACCCTGGGGTTGCTGTTCATTGGCTGGATCATCGACCTGTTCCTGATACCGGCCATGGACCGGGAGGCGGATCACCGGTTCCGTGAGGGCGAGGTCAGTTTCAACATCGGTTGGATTCTACTGACCTTCCTTGGCGTATTTGGTATCCACCGGATGTACATGGGCAAGTGGATCACCGGAATCATTTACTTGCTGACGGGCGGTCTGTTCCTGGTGGGTGTGCTTTATGATTTCTGGACACTGAACAGCCAGATATCGGAACGCAATCAGGAAGTGAAGTTCGGCTAGGCGTTACAGCCCAGCTGCCTGCTCCAGCTCGCTCAGGCCGTCTTCAAGATAATCCAGCATGCGCTGCAGGCTGGGCAGGGTGCGGCGGCAGCCGATCAGCCCGAATTCCACCTGATCGCAGTAGCTGGTCAGGGTCATGTTCAGGGCAATCCGGTCCATGGCGATGGACACCGGATACATGCCCTCAAGCCTCGCGCCGTTCCAGTAGCTGGGCTCCTTCGGCCCTGGTACGTTGGAAATGACCACGTTAAAGGTCTGCCACTTCGGCGCCAGCCCCGTTAGCAGGTTGAAGCTCGCCGGGGCCAGCAGCAGCGCCGTGTAATTCAGGATTTCCTCTGGCGACATGGCCGCGTAGCGCTGTTTGGAGGCTTTCACGTCTTCGTGGATATAGCGCAGCCGCTCAGCCGCGTCGTTCAGGTGGGTGCCCAGGGAGGCGAGGATAATACCCACCTGGTTGCCACCGGAGCTGTCATCCGTGCGCAGGGAAACCGGTACCATGGCGACCAGCGGTTTTTCCGGCAACGCGTCCTGATTCATCAGGTAGGTCCGCAGGGCCGTGGCACACATGGTCATGACCACGTCGTTAACCGTTGTACCGAAGGCGGTGCATACGGCACGGATGCGTTTCAGATCATAGGACTGGGCCGCAAAACGGCGGGAGCCGGTGATCTTGCCGTTCAGGACGCAGCGCGGCGCGTGGAAGATGGAATCGTAGGCCGGGTCCTTGCGGGCCCGGTTAACGGTGTTCAGCAGCGCCTTGGTGACCGCCGGAACCGTGCCCAGCTGTTTACCCGATTCCCCGAGCAGATGGGCAACGTTGCGCCACATTGACGGGCCCTCATCGTCGTCATCGCTGCGGCTGCGGCGCGGCAGCGACCAGATCGGCGGCATGTTTCGCTCGTCCGGGTCATCCGACAACATGCGCTGGAACAGGCGCATGGCAGACACACCATCCACCAGGGAGTGGTGTACCTTGGTGTAAACGGCGAACTGCCGGTCTTTCAGGCCTTCGATGAGGTGGAACTCCCACATGGGCCGTTCCCGGTCCATCAGGTGGCTGTGTTCGGCGGAGACAAACGACAACAGTTCACGAATTCGGCCTGGAGTGGGCAGGGCCTCAAAGCGGAAATGATGCTCCAGGTCCAGCTGCTCGTCTTCTACCCAGACCGGTTGACCGAACCGACTGCCCAGGCGCCTGTCGAAGGGAGGTGTGACGATGGTTTCCTCCCGCAACTGGTCCGCAAGTTGGGCCACATAGTCATCCGGTGCATCCTCGGGGAACGAGAACAGCTGCAGGCCGCCAACGTGCATGGGCTGCTGGCGTTTTTCCAGCCACAGGAATACCTGGTCTACCGGGCTTAGTGCTTTCACGAAACAGATCTCGCCTTGTTGTGATTATTGTCTGGCTGTCAGTGTTGCAGCATTTCTGGTTTGGTGGAAGTTTCGGGTTTGTGCTGAACAGGCCTGTTTTGTTGGTCTTGGGGGGAGTCGCCGCTTCGGGGGGTGGGGGTTTTTTTTTTTTTTGTAAAATAACAAGCATCGAG